>Ga0247722_10000542_pt1 | contig 22844 bp, 21 predicted proteins | sample MSEWelMarce3H_FC_FD_189094 | JGI IMG/M metagenome (GOLD analysis project Ga0247722, IMG submission 189094) | Subsurface sediment microbial communities from gas well in West Virginia, United States - MSEEL Well Study Marcellus 3H_FC | ecosystem: Environmental > Terrestrial > Deep subsurface >... | reverse complement strand
AAAAAATGGACGATGCCAATTCAAAATTGGCGAATGGCGCTAAATCGTTTCGTTATAGAATTTGGTGACCGCCTAAACGGCCACCATTAATTCCACAGGCATTTACACAGAAAGATTTACAGGCTCTCGCAAGGGTGATCTACAATTTTTTGAAGGATTCCTTTTAAATACCACTCGTAGCATTTTCCAAGATTAATATAATTACGAAGTATTTTCCCTGCCTCATACAGAGATGAAGGTGTTTTGTAGTTTAAAGAAATTAATTCTGAGTATTCATCTGATGCTAATAGTTCGCCTAATTTTTTCTCTGAATATACCCAGCGCTCGAATTCCCCTTGCTCGATCTCTTTTAATATCAATTTGTAGATAGTAAGTTCAAATTCGCTCAAGGCCTATGCTCCTGCAATTAATAATGGGCGGAGTGGTGTTCGTTCTACAGCACCTCCTCCCTCAAAATCCCCCTACAAACAACATCCTCCAGCTTGCCCCATTTAATCGCGTGCTGCCTTAAAATACCTTCCTGCTTAAGGCCAATTTTCGCCATCACTCTTCCAGATGCTGGGTTTCTGACAAGGTGTTCGGCGTGGATGCGCTGTAGTTTTAGCTGGGTAAAGCCAAACTCCAGGATTGCGTGGCCTGCCTCGCTGGCGTAGCCTTCGCCCCAGAAAGGCTTGCCTATCCAGTAGCCTAGCTCGGCTCGATGCTCAGGCAAAATATCAAATAAGCTGATTGCGCCTAGCAAGGCTCCATCTTCTTTGCAGCGTATGGCGAGGGCTAGCGTTTGCTGCACTAGCCACAGGCTGGCTGTGCTGGCGATCCAGCTTTCTGCTGCGCCATCGGGGTAGGGGTGAGGAATGGTGGCGGTGGTGTCGGCAATGGCAAAGTCACCGGCGAGCTTTTGCACTGCTGGCGCATCGTGAAAGTTAAAGGGGCTGAGGATAAGGCGAGGGGTTTCAAGTGTGGGCATTTTTGCTCCAAAAAAAGCCAGCTCGAAAGCTGGCTTTTTGCATTTCAAATCAAGGCCAATTAGTTCTTCGTTTGATCTACGATTTTATTCGCTTGAATCCAAGGCATCATGGCGCGCAGCTTATTACCGACTACTTCAATGCCGTGCGCTGCGTTATTACGGCGGTAAGCGGTCATGGATGGGTAGTTAGTTGCGCCTTCAACGATGAATTTCTTCGCGTATTCGCCGTTTTGAATGTCTTTCAGAGCTTGGCGCATCGCTTTACGGGATTCTTCGTTGATGACCTTAGGGCCAGTCACGTATTCGCCATATTCTGCGTTGTTTGAGATTGAGTAGTTCATATTGGCGATGCCGCCTTCGAACATCAGATCAACGATCAACTTCAGCTCGTGCAGGCACTCGAAGTAAGCCATTTCAGGCTCGTAGCCGGCTTCAACCAGTGTTTCAAAGCCCATTTTAACCAACTCAACCGCGCCACCACACAATACAGCTTGCTCGCCGAACAAGTCGGTTTCGGTTTCGTCTTTGAATGTGGTTTCGATAATACCAGTACGACCACCACCCACGCCGGAAGCATAAGACATGGCGATGTCGCGGGCTTTGCCCGATGCGTCTTGGTAGATGGCGATCAAATCAGGTACGCCGCCGCCACGAACGAATTCGGAACGTACAGTGTGGCCAGGTGCTTTTGGCGCGATCATGATCACGTCGAGGTCTTTGCGTGGCACAACTTGGTTGTAATGAATCGCAAAGCCGTGAGCAAAAGCCAGTGTTGCGCCTTGCTTGATGTTCGGCTCGATTTCGTCTTTATATAGTTTTGACTGAAATTCATCCGGAGTCAGAATCATCACTACATCGGCAGAGGCAACAGCTGTTGCAACGTCAGTTACTTTTAAGCCGTGTGCTTCAGCTTTAGCAACAGTGGCCGAGCCTTTACGCAGGCCAACAACGATATCAACGCCAGACTCTTGCAAGTTGCAAGCGTGGGCATGGCCTTGTGAGCCGTAACCGATGATGGCTACTTTTTTGGATTTGATGATGGAAAGATCACAGTCTTTATCGTAAAAAACTTTCATGGCTGAATTCCTGATTAGTGTTTAGATTTGTCTATTCTGCGTGTTTTTGCACGCATCAAATTTTTAAAATACGCTCGCCGCGACCGATGCCAGAGGCGCCGGTGCGTACGGTTTCCAGAATGGCGGCTGGATCAAGTGCCTTGATAAAGGCATCCAGCTTTTCGCCTGTTCCGGTTAGCTCTACGGTATAGGCTTTTTCTGTGACGTCGATAATGCGGCCACGGAAAATATCCGCCATCCGCTTCATCTCGTCTCTTTCCTTGCCGGTTGCCCGTACTTTAATCAACATCAGTTCACGCTCGATGTGATCCGCCTCGTTCAGGTCGATCACTTTCACCACTTCTACCAGCTTGTTGAGCTGTTTGGTGATTTGTTCGATAACGTCTTCAGAGCCATGGGTGACGATGGTCATCCGGCTCATCGTTGTGTCTTCAGTGGTTTGCACTGTTAACGAGTCGATGTTGTAGCCACGCGCTGAAAACAAGCCAGTCACACGGGATAATGCACCCGCTTCGTTTTCGATCAGTACTGAAAGAATATGTCGCATTTTTATCTCCTCTCAGCACAGATTGCCGTAATCACGGTTATTTTCAAATGGCACCAGTTGCATGTCTTGCATATGCGGCGGTAAATCCATTTGGCTCAAGCCTTTCCCATTTTGAATCATCGGGAAGACATTTACTTCTCTGTCGGTAATAAAGTCCATAAATACGAGGCGATCTTTTAGCTTGTCGCTAAATGCTTCGCGTAGTGCCGGCTCTACATCAGACGGTTTTTCGATTTTCATACCAACGTGGCCATAGGCTTCGGCTAGTTTTACAAAATCAGGCAGCGCATCCATATAGGACTCGGAATAGCGATTGCCGTAAAAGAACTGCTGCCACTGACGAACCATGCCCAGATAGCGGTTGTTCAGATTAATAATCTTGGTCGGAATATGGTACTGCTTACAGGTTGAAAGCTCTTGGATATTCATCTGGATCGAGCCTTCGCCAGTAATACAAGCGACGATGGCATCCGGGTTCGCCAGTTGAGCGCCCATAGCCGCAGGCAAACCAAAGCCCATAGTACCCAGCCCACCCGAGTTAATCCACTGACGTGGGCGTTTAAACGGATAGTATTGCGCGGCAAACATCTGGTGCTGGCCCACGTCGGAAGTAATGATGGCATCGCCACCGGTCACTTCCCACAGCTTTTGCACCACAAATTGCGGCTTGATGACGAGATCAGATTGCTCATACCAAAGGCTGTTTGGTTTGCGCCATGCTTCGATCTGCTTCCACCAGTCTGCCAAAGCTTCGGCCTGTGGCTTGATGCCGGTTTCTTTCAGGATGGCGATCAGGTCAATCAGCACATGTTTTACATCGCCAACGATAGGCACATCGACTTTTACGCGCTTGGCAATCGACGATGGGTCGATATCGATATGCACAATCTTTTTAGCTTGCGAAAGGAAGTGCTCTGGCGATGAAATAACGCGGTCGTCAAAGCGTGCGCCAATCGCAATAATCACGTCACTGTACTGCATCGCCATATTGGCTTCGTACGTGCCGTGCATTCCCAGCATGCCAAGGAAATGCGGGTCTGTACCATCAAGCGCACCTAGGCCCATCAGGGTGTTGGTGCAGGGCAGGTTGAGCATTTTTGCCAGCTCGGTGACTTCTGCACTTGCATTGCTTAAGATGGCGCCGCCGCCTACATACAGAAACGGGCGCTTAGCTTCGCCTAGTAATTGGGCCGCTTTCTTAATTTGCCCAGGATGGCCCTTGGTTGGCGGGGTGTAGCTGCGAATTGAAACCGATGCTGGATAAATAAACTTTGTTGTTTGAGCCGCAATATCTTTAGGCACATCGATTACAACGGGGCCTGGCCTACCCGTGGTGGCGAGGTGAAAGGCTTTTTTAATGGTGGGAGCCAGATCACGAATGTCTTTTACCAAGAAGTTGTGTTTTACGATTGGGCGTGAGCAGCCAACCATATCTACTTCTTGAAAAGCATCTAGACCAATCGCATCAGTTGCAACTTGGCCGGAAAACACCACCATAGGAATCGAATCCATATAGGCGGTGGCAATCCCAGTAATCGCATTGGTGGCGCCAGGGCCGGATGTAACCAGCGCTACGCCCACCTTTTTGCTAGAGCGGGAGTAAGCATCGGCAGCATGCACGGCAGCTTGTTCATGGCGAACCAGCACATGCTTAAAATAATCTTGTTTGAAGATTGCATCGTAAATAGATAAAACTGCGCCGCCAGGGTAGCCGAAAATAAACTCAACCCCTTCTTCCTGCAAGCAGCGCGTAATAATTTCTGCGCCCGAAATTTCCATGGGTATTCCCTAGGTCAGAACGATAGATAAACAGCTGGGGCCAAATTGGCTGCGCCCAACTGTTTGCAAATGATTTACCGGGTCTTCCGCCGTTTCAAACAGGTTTGTGACCTGCATTTGACGACCAGTGTGTGTTCGCTGGCGGTGACCTTTCGGCGCAGGCTAACTATGTAAGTGCCGCCTGCATTGTTGGCTGGATATTGCACTAGAAAGTTACCGCACTGCGGTATAAATGGCAAGTTCTTCTGGTTATTAACTTATTGACTTTGTTAGTATCGCAGTCTTGCGTTTCTGTGCTTTTATCTCTGCGACTAAGTCGCATTTTATTTTTTATTCTTACTGTAAGGTTATTTTTGTATTTTATTTATAGTACAAAAGTTAAATGATATTTTTACGTAAGTATTCTGATGTTTAAAATACATATTTAGTGGCTGGGGCTTAGCTGCGTTTGGCTGACATTCATTAACAAGGATAGTGTGTGAAGATAAAGACTGGGCCAGCAGGCTGGTGGCGACGGATGTTTGCTTTTTTGTACGAATTGCTGCTGCTGATTGCCGTAGTACTACTTGCTGAAGGCTTGTTTCAGGGCGTGTTTCAGCTCATCACTAAGCTACCAGTTACCGCAATGAGCGATGATTTAATCGTGCGTGCGCTTAATTTTGTGTGGATTATGGGTGTTGCGTTTGCCTACTTTGCGTGGTGTTGGCGTGGAGGGCAAACGCTAGCAATGCGTACTTGGCGAATTTGCTTGGTAAAGGCGGATGGTCAGCCCTTGGGCTGGCGTGAAGTAGCGTTGCGCTTTGCCGTGGGTGGCGTGTGTATGCTGCCTTGTGCGCCATTTTGGGTTTTGGCTAGACATCATGCCGATTTACGGATTGTGGCATGGCTGTTGACGGCTTTATTTTTTCTGCCCTTTCTTTGGGCCTTATTCGATCGTGAACGCCGATTCTTGCACGATAGATTGGCAGGTACACAGCTATTAATTGCCCCTCCTCGATCAGATGTTTAGTGCTAAATGCCAACTAGTTTTGTAGTGTGGGCAAAAGCGCTTGTCCACACAGCGATATCGTTAGGCACTTGCTCATCCTAGATTGATTGCTCAACGCGTCTTTTCCACCCGCCCAGTCCAAGCACTAAAGCACACAAAGCCAGCAGCAATGGCGTATCGCCGAACCAAGCGTAGGGCGGCATGCCACTGCGGTTTTGAGCGGTGCCTTCCAAAATGCCTGCGACTCGTTCTGGTAATAGCGCTTTAAAGCGGCCTTTTTCATCAATGATGGCTGTTACGCCGGTATTGGTTGAGCGCAGCATATAGCGGCCGGTTTCTAAGGCGCGGGTTTGGCTCATTTGCGTGTGCTGTGCTGCTGCCCAAGAACCATCAAACCATGCCAGATTAGATAGATTGACCAGCATGGTGGCCTCGGGCAAAGCATTAATAATTTCTCGGCCAAACACATCTTCGTAGCAAATATTGGCGGCAATCTGGCCGGAGGCCAGAGCAAACGGCGCTTGTTTTACTGCGCCCCGGCTAAAGCCGGACAGCGGCATATCCATAAAGCTGTAAATCCAATTAAACAGCCACGGCAGTGGAATAAACTCGCCAAAAGGGACTAGATGCTGCTTTTTGTACAGAGGAAGCTTAGGGTCAGACATGACAGTGACGGCGTTGTAATACTCCGCTTCATGCTTGCCTAAAATAGGAATGCCGAGGATTAAATCTGCTTTGCGTGGGGCAACGGCATCGCGCAGCATTTGTGGATACCAGTCGGGTACATCGCTGATAAATGAGGGGATGGCTGTTTCGGGCAAAACTACTAACTGGCCACGCGCCTTGTTAGTTAGATCTAGATAGGTTTTTAGGCTGTCTAGATAAAAGGCATTGTCCCATTTAATATTTTGCGGAATATTACCCTGCACCAAGCTGACTCTAACTGGCGCGCCTACCTTTGTTGTCCATTCCAGCTGGTTCAATCCCCAGCCTGCAATCCAAATTCCGGCCACAATGGCCCAGCCCTTCAGCCACTTAGGTTTGTTGACAATCAGCGCAATACTTAGGCAAAGCAGCCAGCCGATCAGATACACGCCGCCAATAGGCGCGTAGCCCGCAAGTGGCGTCATTGGGCTTTGCGAGTAGCCTACGCTGGCCCAAGGAAAGCCTGTAAAAAGCCAGCCACGCAGCCATTCCGTCAGAATAAATACCGTGGGCAGGAGTAAAACGCGCAGAGCTTCAGGGCAGGGTAGCCTGAGTGTTAGCCAGCCTGCCAAAGCAGGAAACAGCGCCATATAGGCGGCCAGTACCAAAATCCCGCCTGCTGCCATCGGTGCAGGCATGCCGCCAAAGGTATTTAGGCTGATAAAAATCCAGTGGATATTGGCTAGAAAAAATCCCAGCCCAAAACTAAAACCACGCCATGCAGCGGCCTTGGGGGAGGGGGATTTTTGTATGGAAAAAGTCAGCGCGGCTAATGACAGCCACATGATGGGGAACAAATACAGCGGGGCAAAAGAAAAAACACTGATCGCGCCAAACAGGGCCAGCAGGAGGTGGGGCAGGAGGGGTTTAAGTTTTGAAATCATGCAACACGGCCTGTGACCGTTCCTGTTTGGGGGTGGTATTTCAAAGAGTAAAACATAGAACCATAAGGCGAGTGCAAGCGCTATTTTACTTATGGCGATGCGGTATCTTGGTGGGTTTTAGCCCAATGTTATCAACGTAGGATCGATATCGTAGGAGCTGCTTCAGCCGCGAATTTTTTTATACGCAGCTTTCGCGGTTAAAGCCGCTCCTACGAAAAACATGATGGATGGGGGCGAAATAACTTCTCGTTGGACGGATCAAACCAAACCGTTATCCCCGAGCGCTTTTATCGGGGATCCAGCAGCGCAACAGGATTCCCGCCAAAGACACGCGGGAATGACGATGTTTCGTAGCGGGAAGTTAATATGAGCCAAATCCTATGTTCTTGCTTGAGTTGATAGGATTAGGTTCCACCCACCCTCAGTTTTACTCTTCAGCAGGCACATCTGCTAATTTCTCTATCAACACAGAATATATTCGGCGGCTGTCTGCGCGGAGGATTTGGAAGCGGTAGCCATCAAAAGCCACGATCTCGCCGCGTTTTGGCAGGTGGCCAAAGTGCTGGGTGATTAAGCCTGCTACGGTATCAAATTCCTGATCAGAGAATTCAGAGCCAATTTCTTCGTTCAGATCGCTGATCTCGGTGAGGCCTTTAACTCGCCAGTTGCCGCGCCGGTCTGGAATGATATTGTCTTCGGCTTCGTCGTAATCGAATTCGTCTTCGATATCGCCAACAATTTGCTCTATCACGTCTTCAATCGTGACTAAGCCTGCTACGCCACCGTATTCATCGACCACAATCGCCATATGGTTGCGGTTATTGCGAAAATCTTTGAGCAGCACATTCAGACGCTTGGCTTCTGGGATATACACCGCGGGGCGCAGCATATCGCGCACGTCAAATTCCTCATCGCTGGCGTAATAACGCAGCAAGTCTTTAGCCAGTAAGACGCCTAAGACTTTGTCTTTGCTGCCATCAATCACTGGAAAGCGCGAGTGAGCGGTTTCAATCACGTAGGGAATAAATTTGGCGGGAGCATCATTGATATCGATGATATCCATTTGGCTGCGCGGCACCATGACATCGCGCACCTGCATATCGCCGACATTTAATACGCCTTCGATCATGCCCAGTGCGTCGGCATCGAGCAGTTGGCGCTCAAATGCTGAGTGGAGAATTTCTACGAGCTGACCACGATCTTCTGGCTCTCGTAATAGGAAATGGGTCAAACGTTCAAGCCATGATGACTTGGGGGTGTTCGTTTTCGGTGATACCGAGGGGTAATCATCCATTATGGCGTAAAGATCCAATGATAAAGAAGAGCGAATGATACCGGAAGTTACCTTAGGGTTATAGCCTTGCCGTCTTCTTTACGCTCTCTACGGGTCAGTGCTACAAAGGTTGCTACAGACGTTGCTACAAATCGACCATGATTAATATATTTAAGAGAGTCCCTACCGGCAATTATTACCTTCGGTTTCGACCCAGTGTCTCCGCCCGTCCTCTCTTTGGTGGGAGGTCTGACATTTGGAAATCGACAGGTACAAGCGATAAGAGAGAAGCTACTCGTGTTGCTATGCGGCTATTGATTGCGCTAGAAGGTGTGACGGATGTGGCTAATCGTCTACCTAATGTCACCCTACCGGCCATATCAGTCGCACCCCTTGCACCCCTTGTAGGTGTCTCTGTGTCGCAGATTCAGCCAATCTTCGAGCTGACTAGCCTTAAACGAAAAGCATCAACATCTACAGAGGACTCAAGGAATCGGGAGTGTAGACGCTTAGTCACTTGGATGGATAATCATCATCATCAGACACTGACTAAGGAGATTGCTTATGAGTACGTCCAGCACCTACAGCAGGGTGTATCTATTGCCACAGCGAAGCATCGGCTTAGCTTTGTAACATTCCCGTTTGACGTAGCGTTTAAGACTGGTCGTAGCGACCCACAGACAGCTATTCCGTTTAATCCTTTTGGAGGACTTGGGCTAGTGACGGAAAGTGGGGACGGTAAGCAGATGCGGGAAGCAATCACGCCTAAAGAGTGTCGATTGATATTGGCTAATCTTCCGTCAGTTCAGAAGAAGCCAGCGCTACATTGGGTCGTGAAGCTTTCAGCCGTAACAGGGCTACGAGTTAATGCTGTGACGCAGCTACTTGCTGAAGATGTAGACAAGCTGGCGGGTGTCGTCTGTATTCAGGTGTCCGCTAAAGAAGGGAATAAGACAGAGCTACCCTACTGGGTTCCTATTCACACAATCTTTGCGGATGACTTCTATAAATGGTTTTTATCTAAGCAACTTGATAAGCATCAAAGGGTCTTTAACAAATCGACTTCCACAATAAGTTCCACTTTTAGTAACCTGCTCTCACGTCTTGACATCAAGCCAGCCGATCCAGCCAAGCTTAAGAGTTTCCATAGTTTCCGACACTCAACTGCTACATGGTTAAAAGAAGTCATGCCTGTAGAGTCCCACCGTAATGCAATGCAGGGACGACAAGAAAGCGGTTCCGTGAAGGCTTATGGTTCCCTTGCCGGTATCTTGTCGTATGCTGGCTCTATCATTAATGCGCCCCTTTGGTGGGAGGATGACTACTTAGAACGGTTACACCCGAATGTTAAAGAGTCCAGCTGAATGCTTGGACTACGGGGAAAGCGAGAGTTGCCGCACTTGTCCCGCTTGGAGTTGTAATATCTACCTTGGTAAAGGCATTGGCCAACACATCAACAGTGGTCTTGACTTCAATATGAGTTGCTTGTCGCTTAGGCTCACGGGTTACAACCACCGACCAGATGCTACCCTCACGGTCTTGACGGAAAGAGAGAGACGCATAGTTCTTAGGCACGACCATAGCCATAGTGCGGATTGGGTCAGTAGAGATTGCACGGTAAGCCCACGCTGAGTGGACACCAAGCATTTGTGACACACGGTCAGCCGCACCGCTCTCTGAGTCTTTAAAGCCACGACGTGAGGCGATTAGACCTAAAGCATTGAATAGTGTCTCATCAATCATGATTGCCACGTCTGCAGGGGATACACCATAGATGCCGAAGATAGACGTAAAGTTACCTAGGAAGGTTTCCTCAAAGCTCTCAGCCTGTAGGGTCATTGATGTAGGTTTCTTGCCCATGCTTACCTTGGCCATAGAGCCTTGCTTCTCTAAGAGATTGGCTAGCTTGCCTGAGAAGTCGGCCATAGTCTCAATTGCTACTGATTCAGCGGCATTTAAGACGGAAAGCTTAGTAACAGGGTTTCCGACCATTTCAGCATCGTAGATCGTAGCGACACGTGAATAGAGAAGGGCTGATTTAACATTGTCGATATAAACAGAAGAGCCAGCCTTAAGGTCAGCCTTAGCGGGCATAGCGTTAGCAGAAGGATTAGCCATGTTTACAGTAACAGTACGATCAGCCCATGTCTGACGGATTAAGGCAGTAGGCTTGCAACCGAAAGGTGTTGATTCAACAGAGAAGGCATCACGCAAGGCATAGATATAGTCTTGTGAGTTCCAGAAGGCCCGTAGTTGATTTCCTAGTGCATTAGCATAGGTTTCCCCATCAGTCGCAAACGGTGTGAATAGACCGCCAGTTGTGAGGCTCATAGACACATTGCGGCTATCACTGATTGTCAAGTCTTTAGAATTAAATGATTGGTTACTCATAATTATTATTACTCCTTATTCGGCATTGAGGATGTGCAGAGGGGCCACCTTCGGTCAAGACGTTTTGTCGAGACACTGGGCGACCACTCTCTGCACTTGGGGGGGGGTGGCGGATGGATTAGCTAGAATATCGGTTGCACTACCAGCTAATAGTGTTACCGTTTGTCCTCTCCACTGGTCGGGCTGTTCTGTTTAGCTCTTGCATTAGGTGAGGCGCTAAGGTCTGGCCTAAGGCTTCTGCTTGGCGTAACATAGCTTCTTGTCGGTTCTTTCGAGCAATGGTCTCAGCGAGCACTGACGCAGGATGAACTGCGATTGCTTGAGACACAGCAGTACGATATTCAGCTTCCCGCTCATGTTCAGCGAGTGAGTGATTAGTCAAGGCATAAGTAGCGATAGCGTAGAGGCTATTAGGCAGATTAAGGCCGAGACGATGGGCAGCAACAGCAAGCTTGACCTTAGCGTCTTCATCCTTCCACGTAGACACAGTGTTGAGTGTCATAGCCTCAAAGTAAGCGATAGGTTCAAGCTTTCCCATGAAGTCAACGTCACCCTTAATGATCTTCAGGTCATACGGCTTTGTGTCGAGACCACGGGCCATGAATGGTGGGAATGACGAAGGTGTTGGGATAACATCTGGGGACAAAGTGTCGACCATGAGAGAGATGTATCGGTTACGCATAAGATGCATTGGATAGTCTGGATAAGTAATATTCATGATTGATTGTTTCCTTTTGAATAGACCTACTGAATAGCCGATCCGCTCACAGCAACCAGATAACTGGAAGCGGTAAACAGTAGGTCTATTCAAAAAGTCTGGTTAGGTACAGCAGGGGGCCACTGGTTCGGCTAGTGGGAAGGGGTGCGACTTATGTAATGAGTAGCTTAAGGCTGCCTAGCAGGTCGGTGTGACTCGCAGACAAGAGTGTGGTTGTGACCAGAAAGATAATCTTGCCGATCAGTAATAGCTTGGGGCGTGACATAGGGTCTCCTTCTGGTAATAGTTGGCAATTAGGTCTCTCAGAATCGCTAGTTGTCTTCTGAGTGGGTATGTGGTCACGACTAGGGATTTAGACCAGCTTGATTGATTAGGATTATGGTCTGGGTTTTACGACCCTTCTGTATGTTGTGGCGGACTATGCCATTGTTGTGTGAATAGTTGGGGTCCCCCATAGGGACGTCACCTTTTAGATTGACCTTTGAGCTGAGGTCGCTCAGAACGACGTCACCTTTTAGATTGACCTTTGAGCTGACCCTTCATTAAACGATACTCAGCAAATAGTCCAAGCATCTTTGGCTTATTATCTCGGAAGTGTTCATAGCCTTTGGTTAAGACACGGAACTGCTGTCGTGCCCCGTAGTTAGATGCTCGCTCATGTCGAAAGAAGCCTTTCCAATTGTCTTTGACTTTACGTACATCAGGGTCACACGACTCCATACGGGTATAACGAGCAATGCAGAAGGCTAGTAGGTGATTAGGTAGCTTAATGTCAAGACTGCGGGCCATTTCAGAGACAGTGATACCGTGGCCAGCTAACTTAGCTTGAAAAGCGTCATTACCGCCCTTGCGGGTTTGGGCAGAGCTGATAGCAATTGACCGAAGAAGGGCAAAGCCGTGGATGACAAGCATGTAAAATTCATCTGAGACCCACATTGCATAGGCTATGGTCGCAGCCTCAGAAGCAAGGGTCTGCTCTCCTAAATTACCTGCGGCATCATTGATTAAATGAGTTATGCCATCTGGGCGCGCATCCAAAATTTGGAGGCGGGAATCATTATTTTCTGGTGCATCCAAAATTTGGAGGCATCGAAACTTGAATGCAATCTTAGTCCGCCACCGCCAAGGCTGTTTATTATCTTCAAGACCCAAAGTCGCATGAATATCATTTAGAGACCAATAGCCCTCTGAATTAGGTGCGAAGTGGTGTCCGTCAATAATTAAATCAGCTAATAGACCCACTTTTGTCTGATGCAATTTAGCTGTATCGACAAAGTGAGCTAGGTCTAATTCTAATCTGGTTATTGGGGTCTTTTGAATAGAGGTAATGATTGTCATGATTGGTAAATCTCCTTAAGAAAACCTAATGAAAGTCCACCTGTATTTGCCTACTATCCAACACCCTACCAATAGGGAATAGACACAGCAATCATCAGGTTTACTTAAATAGATTGGATTGAATGGTCGTGGATGACCTGTGATTAATACTTCCAACAATGGACGGCAAGTTTATTAGACCCGCCATCCCCGCCTTTGTTAGTTAACCTATCTACAGCAAGTGTTAATGAATATAATAAAGACTAGGCAATATGTCTTTACTATTGGGTTTTCACTACTACTACATTAAATATTGATTTAACCATCGGTCGCACCCAGAGTCCCTTTAAGCTTTCTCCTTCAGAATCCCCTGTGAAACATAAGGAGAGGCCGTCAGTGGGTCTGCGTGTATGTGAGCGAATGGTCATATCAGAACTTAATGTGATAGCGACACAGAGCCTTTAAGTGGCACTAAATGTCTATCGCATTAAGCTGGTGGGTTTGACTAGAGGTGTGTTTGACTAAGATGATGATGACAAATGAGTGAGACTGTGGGTCGCACTTTAAGTCTGGACAGTCCGTCATCGCTAAGAGAGACCAGAGGAGTTTGCCTAAGGTGAATCTTAAAGAGACCCTCAGTGACACCTTATAGAAGACCAGTTACTTATGGCTGGGGACTTAAAGTGTGGCTGATGTAATAATCAATCATTGTCTATCAATCAATAAGGGAATACTTTAGGTCTGACTATAAGCATTTACTTAAGGTCTATATATATAGTAATATGATTATAATGATTATTAGCAATAAGGGAATACTGTAGAGGACTATAAGCACAGACAATAAGTCTATACCTATATATGTAACCTAGGGTGACGGTTTGGGTCTCCAATTTAATACTCATTGTATAACCATATAGCATCCCCTGAATGACCAGAGATAATCTATATGCCTTTACAATGAGTATTAAACTTATGCTTTATTTGGATGTCTCACTCCCAATCGCATTTATATCAATCCTTTGCCAATAACTTGATATCCCCCCAACGGTTTCAATCAATATGCGCAATGACCCGCTTTCTCCCAGACGTAGTGGGATAAGGAGGACAGGATATATAGGCTCGGTTTAGTGTCGATGAGCCGTGGAATGACAAAGAGTGAGGGACTTACAGAATCTGGTAAGTTGATTCCTGCTCTCTCTCTATAGGTGCGGGTTAATACACGAAACTTACGAGTGTGGCGGAAAGAGTCGTTTTGTCAAGACTTTATGCCTGACATCAGGCTCTTCCTCTACAAGTGCGGGTTAATGGATAGCCGACCAAAAGAAGACTCGGGGTTTACAGATAAGGAGAGATGAATGTGTGTAGACTATCGGTCACACCTTTTGAGTCTTAGCTTATAATCCTCTTCTCGGTTCCACCAGCGGCTTACCATTACGTTTGATACCCCCAGATGCCGTGCTGTCGACCTTTGGCTGAATCCATTCGCTTTATACTCGTAGATAGCCTTCAGTGTCGCTAGAGGCGTTGACCGTGCGTCATAGACCCCTTCTAGTTTAGCTTTAGCAACTCCAGCCAGACAACGAGCATTGACGGTACGTTTCTCTTCAGCCATTACAGCAGATTTAATAGTGAATATCATCTCATTAGTGGGCAACTGAATGTCCCGACCATCGTTGACTGAATGTAGATGGATATTACCTTTTGTCGCTACCTCACGGGCAAACAGAATGTTATTAACTGAGTCCCGACCTAAACGGCTTACCTCTGTTACATAGATGTTCACTTCTCCTGTATGAGACCCGATGTAGTTCATAAGGGCAGAGCCTGCGGGCCTATCAGCCATGCGTGTGAGTGACGACACAGCCCTATCTGTGAAGACTTCATCAAAGGTTAGACCGAGTGTCGCAAGGCGTTCAAGCTGGCCTTTATCATCTTGTGAATCAGTAGAGAAGCGTACATAAGCGATGTGTGAGGTAGTCATAATTATGTGATCTTTAAATGATTTGATGCCCTAAAGTATCCCCTAAAGTGTTACACAAGTCCACATATGTTACACGGGAAGTTACTATTCACATATATATCCAAATGCCTTGACATCAATACGATTATGTGGTGTATGAAAGAGGATCTAAGGGTCTAATAAACAAGCGTATGCGCGAGGGACTACGGGGGGACGGTGGGCAACTTCATAGTATGAGATGGGGTCTCACATTTTTCTAATGTTTTATCTTTCAGTCTTGCTACAGCAGACGCTCCTAAACTGTTACAATAACGTCTTTAACAATTGGCAGTCTGTTTGTAACCTATTGATTTAATTGATGTGATAGACAAAAGGTCAATCATCCATTATGGCGTAAAGATCCAATGATAAAGAAGAGCGAATGATACCGGAAGATCGAGCTTTTTGGGTTACAGCGGTATTGGTGATAGTGGGGATGATGTAATTTTGGTGATTTGGCGCAGCATTCCCCCATACACATTGAGCTGGTGTTATTTTTCTGCTGCGTAAGGATCGCTAATCCCTAGCGTTGCCAGCAGCTTGGTTTCCAGTGCTTCCATCGCTTCTGCCTCGGCCTCTTCGATGTGATCATAGCCTTGCAAATGTAAAACGCCGTGGATGGTAAGGTGAGCGTAGTGATCAATCAGGCTGATGTTCTGCTCCAGCGCTTCTTTTTCTACCACCTGTGCACAGAACACAATATCGCCCATGAGTGGCAGGCTGGGGGGGGGCGGCATGCCGTCATCGTCGTTAAAAGTAAACGTTAGCACATTGGTGGCGTAGTCTTTGCCACGGTAATCACGGTTAAGTTGCTGACCTTCTGCCGTATCTACAATTCTGAGTGTGATTTCTGCTGTGGCGACATCAGGCTGTAGCGCAGCTTCCGCCCAAGCTTGAAATTGCGCCGTGCTAGGTAGGCCGGTGGAGGTGCTTTCTATTTGATGGCAGATTTCTAAACGCGGGCTCATAGTGGTCTTTGTAAATACGTGTAGGGTGGGCATAGGTTTCATCGTGCCACGCGGCGAATCGTGCATGGGCGCTTGGGCAAAAAAACTTGGCCACCCTACAGATTTTGGTTTTTTATTCTTTGCGCGATGCTGTATCACGCTCTCTTAGTTTTTTAGCATAGGCATTGACGATTTTTTGCACCAGCGGGTGGCGTACTACGTCTTCGCTAGTGAAGTAGTGCAGAGCAATGCCGTTGATCTCTTGCAGTACGTCTTGGGCATCAATTAATCCAGATTTTTGGTGCTTAGGTAAATCAATCTGGGTTGGGTCGCCCGTGATAACGGCTTTAGAGCCAAAGCCAATGCGGGTTAAAAACATCATCATTTGTTCTGGCGAGCTGTTTTGTGCTTCGTCCAAAATAATAAAGCTGTTATTCAGTGTTCTGCCACGCATAAATGCCAATGGGGCGATTTCAATAATGCCTTTTTCAAACAGCTTGGTGACTTTATCAAAGCCCATTAGATCGTAAAGTGCATCGTAAAGCGGGCGCAGATAGGGATCGATTTTTTGTACTAAATCGCCAGGTAAAAAGCCTAGCTTTTCCCCTGCTTCCACCGCTGGGCGAACCAGTACCAGCCGTTTTACTAAATCACGCTCCAGTGCATCTACGGCGCAGGCTACGGCCAGATAAGTTTTACCCGTACCCGCTGGGCCAATCCCAAAAGTAATATCGTGATCTTGAATAGCTTTAATATAGCGGGTTTGGCGTGGTGTTCTGCCTCGCAGGTCATGGCGCTTGGTGCGCAGTGGGGTGGTGTTATCTTCGATATATGCGGGCGGGGTGTTTTGTGTGTGTTCGATAATCGACAGCTGCAAATCATCCCGCTCTAGCGGCTCTTCAGCCATTGCATAAAAATGCTCTAACAGGCTGATGCCCTGCTGCAGGTTTTTGGCGCTGCCGCTAACCCGAAACTGCTCATTACGTCGAACGATGGTGATATCTAATGCGTTTTCGATTTGTTTTAGATTTTCGTCGAGTGAGCCGCAAAGGTTGCTTAAGCGGCGGTTATCGACAGGCGTGAAGTGGATAATTTGGCTATTCAAAAGCGGCTCACTGTAGAGAGGTGCTAGGGTCTGTCGACGTTTCATTCATGACTGCGTTTGGCCCAGTTTTGGGGCTGAACAAGGAGAAAATGGCGACATGGTACGAGTACCATGAGCTATTTTTAACGCCGTGCAACCCCAAAAATGGGCTAAACCCAAAGGGCTAAGCCGGAAAATGGCCATTCACTGCGTTATGCTCCTCGACAATAACCCGTTATTGCCTTCGTCACATGCCTTGTGCCTAGCCGTTTTCCGGCTTAGCGCAATGGTGAATGAAGCGTCAACAGACCCTGGGGTGGGCAGAAAAACCTGCTCACCCTAAAGTTTTTAATGTTTTAGCTTTGGTACACCACGGCGGTCGATCCAGAAGTCGCGGATTTCTGGGATGATATCGACCAAGGATGCGGCCACTTCGTGTTCGAATTCGGCCATGTCTTGGCCATCTTTCTCTAGGTCGGCACGGCCTTCGTCGTCGGCGCAAACCAGAATTGGATAAACCAGTTGGGCGTATTCGTCATCGTCCATCATTTCTTGCCAGCCATCTGGGTTCATGGATGTTGCAAGCGTAAAGCCATAGCACCATTGCTGCGAGATATCTTGGCCGCTTTCTTCATCGACATAAACAATAGGGCTAAAAACGTTTTCGGTATCGGCTAGCTCGTCCATCAGCTGGTTATACAGGCGCAGAATCAGACCTTCGATTTTTTCTTGTTCTACATTTGATGTAAATTTAGGGCGCTCGCCGTTTTCGCCCCATACTTGGGAAAACCACTGGTCAGCAGGGATTTCTTCTGGGCCTACGAGTTGTGCAGTCAGGAAACCATGCAACATGGATAAGTCCATCGCCTGTTCCGGAGCCGCATCAGATTCTAAAAAATCGGCCAGCAGGTCGAGGTCGTCGTCGCTTAGAGCGGCAAAAAGTTCAGCATCTTTTGGCGATAGCATGGTGTTTTCCTTGGATAATACGTATTAGGGCAATGTTGATAGGACTACATCCTAATACTTTTGGCGGGCGCGTTGATGACAATCGTCGCAGTAATTTAATATCTTATTAAGGCTTTTATGGGCTAACAAACTGATTCAGCCCAGTCATAGTGATGAAGGAAAAATAAATAAGCCAAGGCTTTATTAATTTAGAGGATTGGTATCAAAATACACTAAATTTTGACATCAATCCTCATGTAGGAGATCAAAAATATCATCCAGCAAGGCACTTTTTCATATTATTCTAAATGATAGGTGCGCTAAATGATAAGTAAATAGTTTAATTTTCAAAATCAAGCTGGTTAGCGGGGGTGAAAAATGCTTTCTTTTGTGGTTTTTCTTGGCCATATTTAGCAATTAATTCTTGAGCTTTCGAGCTTTTTAAATACTCCAAAAAATGGAGCGTTTCTGGGGTTGGGTTTTTTTGCAATAATGCAAGACATGGATTCACGAGATCTTCGCCCCCCCTAACAAGTATTTTTGTGTTTTTAATTGTATGTTTATTTGATATCCAAGTACCCCAATCGGTTATTGTATACATTCCCTCTTGATCTGCTTTTAAAAGAGCATCACTTGGGAATTTTTGATATTTAAAATACCATTGGTTGTTTTCATCAAAAGGAGCTTGATGAATAAGTGTCCAAAGTAGTTTTTCTTTTATATTTGTACCCGATGAGTCGTCTCTTGTTAGGAATTTTTTTTCGTTTGGATTTTTTTTACCGTATTGAGCTATTTTTGCAAAAGCTTTGCTGGCGGAATCGGTTGGTAAAATATCGGCTTCATTTTTTTCAGGGCCAACAATTAAAAAATGATCGTTAAAAATAAGGCTGTAATTACTGGCTAGATTTTGCGTTATCGCTTTTTTCGCATCAACTGGCTCATAGATAAGAGCTATGTCAACTTTGTTTTCTTTTAGAAGATTTAAGCTAAGTGATGAAATGTTTTGATACCATGCGATTGCAATTTTTCTTTCTTTATTGATGGATAAATAATCTTCTGCAAGTGCTTTTAAAATTCCAGTAGGGCCAGCACCTCCATTGCTGATTTTTATTGTTAAATTACTAGTGTGGTCGCCATAAATTTCTTTTGGTGTTTCATTTATTTGGTTTGATTGTTTTGCTTCGGTTATGTTAAAAGAAAGTGCTAGAAAAAGAATGAGTGTTTTTAATGGTTTCATAGATTAACTCCAACAATAACATATTAACTATTTAATACTAATTAAAACATCACCTATTTAAATAATAAACAGAGAATTGAGTAAAAAATAAAAATAATGTTAGCTATTAAAAAAGTGAGAGAGTCGTAGAGGTGGTTTTAAACTTAGAACCACTTTCAATTAAGCGCTTGGCCGATAATGTGACCCCCGCTAAATATTACAAAACTTGACTTCAAAATTTCATAATCTCTACGAAGATAGTAAAACACTTTTTTTTTTCTATCAAGCGAGGCTAGGGTCTGTTGACGTTTCATTAACGCAGTGCAGTCCCAAAAAGGGGCTAAACCCGAAGGGCTGAGCCGGAAAATGGCCATTCACTGCGCTATGCTCCTCGACAATAACCCGTTATTGCCTTCGTCACATGCTTTGTGCCAGGCCGTTTTCCGGCTAAGCGCAATGGAGAATGAAACGTCAACAGACCCTAGCAGCCTGTCGGACTTAGCATCAGTCAGCTACAAAATCACCTGATCGGCCTATATTTCACCAGATTTTTGACCAATAACTCGTTATTGGCGCTGCAAATCCGGCAAAATCTGGTCTCGACCATGCGATTTTTCGCCTCGACCGTCTAAGCCCGACTGGCTGCTAGGCAAGCTTGGCTTGCACGTCTTTATTTCACAACAATTTCGCCCTTCAGACTATGCGGAAAGGTTTCAGTAATTAGTACTTCTACAAACTGATTGATCAGGCGTGGATTGCCAGCAAAGTTGACGATGCGGTTGTTATCTGTGCGGCCTGCCAGCTCTTGCAACTCAGGATTTTTACGTGCCATACCTTCTACCAGCACGCGTTGCACGGTGCCGATCATGTTTTTGTTTACGTTTAGCGCTAGCTCATCGATGCGGGCTTGCAGGCGTCTGAGGCGAGTGAGTTTCAGCTCTTCAGGCACATCGTCCGATAAATCGGCAGCAGGTGTGCCGGGGCGGCGGCTGTAAACAAAGCTGAACGAGGCATCAAAGCCCACATCGTTAATCAGCTTCATGGTGCGTTCAAAATCGTCTTCAGTCTCGCCAGGAAAGCCCACAATAAAGTCAGAGCTCAAGCAAATATCTGGGCGAGCGTCTTTAAGTTTGCGCACCAGCGATTTGAATTCCAGCGTGGTGTAGCCGCGCTTCATATTCACTAATACGCGATCTGAGCCAGCCTGCACAGGCAAGTGCAGATGCGAAACCAGTTTAGGCAGGGTGCGATAGCAATCCACAATTCGCTGCGTCATTTCACGTGGATGGCTGGTGGTGTAGCGCATACGCTCAATGCCGGGGATCTCGTGCACGTATTCGAGCAGGGTAGCAAAGTCGGCAATTTCGCCGTCTTCCATCGGTCCGCGATAGGCGTTGACGTTTTGCCCAAGCAGAGTGATTTCTTTAACGCCTTGCGTAGCAAGACCAGCCACTTCGGCCAGCACTTCTTCAAACGGGCGGCTAAACTCGGTGCCGCGTGTGTAAGGCACCACGCAGAAGGAGCAATACTTGCTGCAACCTTCCATGATCGAAACAAAAGCCGTTGCGCCTTCAACGCGGGCTGGCGGCATATTGTCGAATTTCTCAATTTCAGGGAAAGAAATATCCACCTGAGAAACACCGCTGCTACGGCGCTGGGCAATCAAATCAGGCAGGCGGTGCAGGGTTTGCGGGCCAAATACCATATCCACATAGGGCGCGCGTTTTACAATCGCCGCGCCTTCTTGCGAGGCCACGCAGCCGCCCACACCAATCAATAGGTTTGGGTTTTTAAGCTTGAGTTCACGCACACGGCCAAGATCGGAAAAAACTTTTTCCTGCGCTTTTTCGCGCACGCTACAGGTATTAAACAAAATCACATCGGCTTCTTCGACATTGTCGGTCTGCGTTAAGCCTTCGGAAGCGTGCAATACATCGGCCATTTTGTCCGAATCGTATTCGTTCATCTGGCAGCCGAAGGTTTTGATAAATACTTTTTTACTCATTAATACTTACTCATATCTGTAAATACTGCTGTAGGGCAGGTGTAAATCGCTGGTATTAAAGCTCAATAGATTTAATGGCTGCCAGCTTATTCTGTGGCCTGTATTTTTGGGCGTTTTTTTATCGCGCTGACTTCATCGGCATTTAATAGCCATAGCCGCCATACATTGCCCGAGGTGGCTTCAATCTGAAACCAGACGGCGGCTTGCTGCGGTATATGGCTTTGCATGATGAGCGCGTTATTCTGCCCGTAGACGCGTAGGCCAGGGGAAGTACGGTAAATTTTGTCGTCAATTTTAATTTCTGGGATAGCTGCGGCTTTGAGTTCGCCGAGCTGCCCGTCCATAGGAATGGTTCTTGCTGCATAGCATGGGATTGCCGTAACAAGGGCCAGCCAAAACAAGCACTTATGCATGAGTTACTTTCCACGTGATGGAAAAACCGCAATGGTAACATGGTGCCCGCATTGAAAGCACCGCCATCGGGAAGATTGCGTGTTTTATGCCCAAGCCACCGTGGCGTAGTGGTGGCTGATGGGCTTAAGGCAATAGAGTGCTTGAGGCGGGCTAAGGAAGGTGATTTGCGGCGTTGTTTATTGCAGAGATTGGCCAATTTTAATAGTGGCAGCAATATTTCTGGCGCAAAGGCGTATGTTTTCTGCGGCATGTACCAGTGCTTCTTCTATAGATACCGCACGATTTAAAACGCTGAATACCGCTTCAATGCCATGCTGATGCACCACGCCCACGTCGGGGCTCAGGCAGCCTGCGATGCCAATCACTGGGATATCAAAAACCTTGGCCATTTGCGCGACGCCCATTGGAGTTTTGCCGTATATGGTTTGGCTATCCATACGGCCCTCGCCCGTGATCACTAGATCTGCGTTTTGTAAAAGGGCGGCAAATTGTACGGCTTCTAGCACAATTTCTACCCCCGGGCGCAGGCTGGCGCTTAAAAAAGCCAGTGCTGCTGCTCCCATGCCTCCCGCAGCGCCACTCCCCTTGGCCGCAACAATATCTACGCCGATTTGCTCTTTAATGATGCGGGCGTAATGGCTAAGGTTAGCGTCGAGGATTTTGACCATCTCTGGCGTGGCGCCTTTTTGTGGGCCAAAAACGGCCGCCGCACCATGCTCGCCGGTGAGCGGGTTATCCACATCGCAAGCCACTTCTATTTTGCATTCCGCGATGCGCGGATCAAGCCTGGATAGATCAATCTTAGCCAGTTGATCTAAACCAGCCGCTCCAAAGCCCAGTGCTGCTCCGCTCTCGGTTAAAAAGCGCCCACCTAGCGCTTGGATCATTCCCATGCCGCCATCTACCGTCGCACTGCCGCCTATGCCCAGAATAATATGAGTGGCACCGTTATCCAGTGCGGCCAAAATCAGCTCGCCGGTACCGTAGCTGGTGGTGAGCATAGGGTTGCGCAGGGCAGGAAAAACCAGCGTTAAGCCGCTGGCCGCCGCCATCTCGATAATGGCGGTTTGGCCATCGCCCGATAAGCCAAAAAAAGCACTGACACATTCGCCCAGCGGGCCAGTTACTGATTGCTGGATCATGCGCCCGCCGGTGGCGGCCACTAAGGCTTCAACCGTGCCCTCGCCGCCGTCTGCCACGGGGATTTTTATATATTGGGCATGGGGTAGAACTTCCCTAAAGCCCGCTTCAATTTGCGTGGCAACGTCTAGAGCTGAAAGGCTTTCTTTGTAGGAATCGGGGGCAATGATAATTTTCATGATCGCAAACCTTAAAATTTAAACACACCAAAAATCAGCGTAGAGACAATCGTAATTGACAAACCAACCGCTGTTTCGTAAGGAATAACTTTAAGCCGTTCGGTAATGCTCATATTGACCGCACCACCCGTGGCGTGAAAGAAACTACCGTGCGGCATATGATCAAACACGGTAGAGCCTGCGTGGATCATGGCTGCACCGGCAAGGGCGGGCACACCTAGCTCTAGTAGGGTGCTACTGAATACCTGCGCAGCTACAACGGTGCCAGCG
>Ga0247722_10000540_pt1 | contig 22860 bp, 45 predicted proteins | sample MSEWelMarce3H_FC_FD_189094 | JGI IMG/M metagenome (GOLD analysis project Ga0247722, IMG submission 189094) | Subsurface sediment microbial communities from gas well in West Virginia, United States - MSEEL Well Study Marcellus 3H_FC | ecosystem: Environmental > Terrestrial > Deep subsurface >... | reverse complement strand
TAACAGGTGTCACTGCTGGAGTAACAGGTGTCACTGCTGGAGTAACAGGTGTCACTGCTGGAGTAACAGGTGTCACTGCTGGAGTAACAGGTGTCACTGAAGGTTCAACACACTCACCAAATGATGGGTTCCAAACTAGTCCACAACCAGCACAATCACCAGATCCTAATGTGTTTACATCATTACAGTTTGGCTCAAATGGTGTAACTGGAGTTACTGGAGTTACAGGTGGTGTGACTGGAGTGACTGGAGGAGTTACAGGTGTTACTGGTGGAGTTACTGGAGTTACAGGAGGAGTTACAGGAGTTACAGAAGGTGGTATTTCTGGCTGAATACATTCTCCAAACACTGGAGACCAAACTAGTCCACAAGCAGCACAATCACCAGATCCTAATGTGTTTACATCATTACAGTTTGGCTCAAATGGTGTAACTGGAGTTACTGGAGGAGTTACGGGTGTTACTGGTGGAGTTACAGGTGTAACTGGAGGAGTCACTGGTGTTACTGGTGTTACTGCAGCAGTACAAGATCCGCCTGAGCCACCTGACCCACCACAAGAACTTACGTTAGTGGCAAGACATTCACCAAATCCAGTAAGGGTAGGCTGAGTACAAATAACAAAACTTCCATCGGTGCATGTTTTACGAGTTCCACTATAAATACCTACGTAACTGTCTTCTCCGTTACAAGTTGGTGCAGTTTCTGTATATGATTCGCATTCTCCACATTCAACTGGTGTAACTGGAGTTACAGGTGGTGTGACTGGAGTGACTGGAGGAGTTACAGGTGTTACAGGGGTTACATCTGGTGTTACAGGGGTAACTGGGGTTACAGGTGTTACTGGAGTAACTGGTGTTACAGCAGGTGTTACAGCAGGTGTTACAGCGGGTGTGACTGCTGGTGTGACTGCTGGTGTTACAGCAGGTGTTACAGGCGTTACCTGTGTTGGATTTACAATTGATTCTTCGTCAATATCACCATATGCAACCCAAATGTCTGTATCAATTTTTAAGATAGTTATTTTTGAATATTGACCAACAAATGGCAAAGATGTTGGAGGTGTTGGCATTCCTGGAACTGGAGTGTAAGCAAGTCCACCTATAATGTTTGACGCTTTTGACTTTAAGTATATAGGTGCTGTGGCTGGTCTAATTTCTGCAGAGCCAGAACCAATTCTTATTAAGTTAAATTGATATCCTACTGGAATTGCAACATTTGCATTAGTTGGAATAGTAACAGTTACTGCAGATGAAGAATCAATTAGTATTGTTTTTGAAACATCATTTAACTCTAAAGTAAAGTCAGATGTTTTTGTTACTAAGGTATTAACATTTGAAATTCTTGGCTCGACATCAAACCTGTCATCAGCAGAATTCCAATCAAGACCAGTTCCAGCAAGTTCTGAATAAGCGCCTGTTGCACCATCAATTGCATCTAGTATTTCTGTATCTACATACTCTTTTGTTGCAAGTAGTGCTGTGTTTAATATACCGTGGACATTTGTGGTTGCTGCATTGTGGTTTGAAATTGCAGTGTTTCTATTTGCTGTTTCTACAGCAATAGCAGCATTTCTATTTACTATTTCTGCTGCATCTGCTTCGACAAGATTTTGAAGATGCTTTGCCATAGACGGTACTGGAAGTATCGCTGGGTTTGTGTTTGCACCGTCGTAGGTATATGTTCCATAGTGATAAAGTCTAAGGGCTGCCTGAATATCGGCTGCATCTGAAAGTCCAGGGATTTTGGTATTGAAGAGCCCAGTACCACCGACGGTATTGTCAATATTCTCTTCTGCCACTATAAATCACCCTTTTTCATTATACCACCGTAATAAATAGGTGGACGTTTTTAGTGCCCGTTATAGGGACCCATTCCGTTCCATCATATTCTACACCCTTTATTTCAAGTGGTAATGCTAAAAATCCTGGTCCATCTGTTAATTCCTTTACAACTAAGGTTGTTGCTAGTGGACCACCAGAGTCTGGTGATGATATAGAATACTGTACGCTAAAGTTAGAAGAATCTACGGTACTATTTTCCTGAAACAGATAAATGTCTGTTACATTGATTGGAGGAATTGTGAGTTTTCCATTTGCAGCAGTTACGGTTTTAATAGAAGAATAAAAATCTGTTTTTAGGCTAACCACTGGAGTCCACTGTAGTCCTGCTGGTGTTGCAACTAATTGAAATAGACTTTTAAATGTTGTTGAGTTTGGGTTTACGTCTACCGCAATATCAAGGGCTTGAACATCTTGAACTATGTATGATCTAACAGTTGCATCCCTTGGATCTCCAAGAGTTCCAATGATAATGCTTCCACGATCTCCTTGTGGTCCTACATCTAGGTCAAGACTTATACTTTCTGGTCCACCAAAAACTGTTAAGTCATCGTTTGATAAAAGTATGTCTGCCATTATGCTCCTGTTACAGGAAATTCTGCAATAATAATTCCTGAGTTTTCACTATTTGTATAATTTAGTGCACCTGCAACAGAGAAAAAGTCTGCATCAATTCCTGTACAAAGAGTATATCCCGTTTTAGGAGTTAATAGTATTTGCGCTACATATGTTCTTTCTGGCTTAAAGTTTCCAGTAAAGTTTTCATAAACGACTGGATCTGTTAATGATTTTTCTTTCCAAGACAGTGATACAGCATATTCGCTTGTTTCAGCAACTGATGTATTTGGTGTTGCATTTTTTACTGGGGAAGTAATGCCAGTTATAGATGAAAGAGAAACTGATTTTGCTGTCTTTGGAAATGTTGCCGTAACCACTGCAGTTGATGCTGTTCCAGAGTAAGAAGGGTTTGTCGTAATGTTTGCACCATCGACTGAAAACTTGTTGGCAGGAGTCCCAGCAATCTTGTATGGTGGTCTTGGAGTTATAGTTATTTTTGCCTTATACGCTTTATCTGGGCTAAAAGTTGTTGTAGAAATAGGGGTTGTTCCGTTTGGCTCATACCAAACAACTGATCCATAGTATTCTGATGTTTCAATAATTGATGTATCTGGTTCTGCACAAGTAACTGGAACCGCTAATCCTAAAATATTATAATCTGACAAGGATCCTTGAGTTGATTCCGTAGCACCAGTAACCTGATCTGTGACTGTTATTTTACCAGTAAGGAGAGTCTGAACAATCTCGTACTGTCCGCTTCCTGGGAGTCCTGCTGGCTTTTTAACCTCAACGTCATAAACATACTCTGTTCCAGCAATAAGTTCGCTTCCTTCTGTTGGCCTGATTGCACACTGAACAAATGTATTATCATCTGATACTCTAGCAAAACATTTAAACGTTTCTACTGCAACAGGAAGTCCATTAACAATTTTGGTTGGTCCTCTACCATCGGCAATAGTAAATTGTGCACTGTCATACGGTGCTGATGAATCCAACACATAATCTGGGTTGTTTGCAAAATTTGTAGGCACATAAAATGCGCTTAAATCAAAGACCGTACCATCGTTCTTTTTCGGGTAGATACGAAACTCAAAGGTATCACCCTTATAGTAATTAAAATCATAGATTGCTGGAAATGCCATGGTTTTATTATACCACGCTGACGTAGACAGAATTAAGAATTACGGATGCATCAAAATCTGTTCTAAGTTGTGGAACTGCTCCGTTTAGCCACATAGAGTTGTCTTCGATAAAGATATTTTGGGTAACTGAAAGGTTATAAACATTTTGATACTTCAAGGAGCCAACAAACTGTACAAACTCCTGATCCTTGTTTGCAAAGTATGTCCTTAGCCAAACCTCAGTATTGGCAGTATAGGTGGTTAGTTCAAAGTTGTATGTTATGAATACTTGGGAGCCTTCGTTTATACCGTGGAAGTTTAGGGCTCTTTGGTGACTGTTCCAAAGGCTAGTACATCCTTTAGGTAGGTACTTTTCGTTTTGAGACTTGTCTTTTGTGTCTAATAAAAGTGTTACCCAGCCATCGTTTCCTTGAGATACTCCAAGTTTTGTTGGTTTGTCAATAGTGTTAGTGTATGAAGCCCAACCTGCTTGCTGTCCTGAAGATGATAAAGAACTTAGCCCGTCTTTTCCTGGAAAACCTCTATCACCCTTTTGTCCTGGCTTTCCTTCTGGTCCTTCAGGTCCTGGCTTTCCATCTTTACCGTCTCTACCTGCAGGTCCTTGTGGTCCGACTGGGCCAGGGACTGGAAGAAATGAAAGAGAATTATCTACAGTAGGAGATGCTTGACTTTGTTCTACTTGTGCAGCATAAGAAGATTTTTTTGCACCTGGAAAATCCATAGATTTAGAAACAGCCATGGCATTATTATCTCACGATATTAAGCAGATATGTAGGTACCACTGATTTGAAGTTGGAAGTATCTATGTCCTGTAGTTCCTGAAAAATCAAATGGCCATTGATGAGACATATTTCTCCATCTTTTGCTATTGGTGTTTATATCTTCAAAATCTTGAGAAGAAAGAATTACGTAAGACTGTCTGTTATTTGGGTCTTCATGTGTAAAACCAATTCCATGGACCTCTGTCCAACCTTCTTCGTCTGGTTGGTTGAACTCTCCTGCAGGAAGAGATGAATCGACTCTACCAAAAAATCTACCAGTAAAAACATAGTTATTCATTGCATAATCGTATCCGTTAAAGGATGCACCACCATGAATACTCTGTTCTATTGGAAATGGAAGTTTAAAAGAAAAATTACTGTTTAAGGAACTGTTGTATGATACTGGATATGCTTGCCCCATAAACTCATCTGACAGGTTATATGTAAGATAAAAGTTTACTACATTTCCTATTTTTGTATATGTTCCCATTGATGGTGAGTTAAGTCCTATGCTGTATCCGCCAGAAATACCTGATTGCGCTTTTATATTTGTATCCCAGGTTCCTGAAGTTATTAAAGATGGCATACTTACAGTTCCAGTTACAGTCAAATCATTATTTATTGTTGTTGGAGTTTCTACTGTAAAAATTCTTTGACCCGTTCCAGTTCCCTGTGGTCCATTATTTGTAATATTAACATCGCCATTAAATGTTGCGCTAAGGGCAACAAGATCTTGAAGTGCTGTATATCCTCCGCCTTGAACAGACAAAGCCATTGTCCCTGCTGGGTTTACGATTGGGTCATCAATGTACCCAGTTACTACAAGACCATTGGTGCTATCAAAGTCTGCACCCTTTGCTGCAAGTAAGTTCCAAATATATCCTTGTGAAGGTGTGTCTCCAACATTTCCGCCATTTGCATTTGCACGGTACCAAAGTTGTCCGTCATATGTTGCAAGATCTCCAACGGCATATGATGCACCACCGTTATATTCTCCAGTATAATTCCAAAGAGCATCTGCTCCGTTAGTTCCATTTGCACCTGGTTCGCCCTGTAGACCCTGCTCTCCTTCAAGACCATTTAATCCTGGTTCTCCATCTGCACCCTTTGCTGCAAGCAAATCAAACTTAGATGTGTCTGTTGGTAGTGTTCCAGCAGTTGTAACTGATTTTACATAATATAGTTGTCCCTGATAGGTTACTACATCGCCTTCGGCATATGATGCATTGCTTTGCCAAGGTCCGTTATAACTCCATAGTGCATCAGCACCTGCTGGGCCTTGCTCTCCTGTTGCTCCCTGTGGACCTTGAGGGCCTACGGCTCCTTCGTCTCCTTTGTCTCCAACTGCGCCTGGCATTGGAACAATTTTAATAACTGCCATTATAGTGTACCCCCTGGTGTAATGTCGCCTAATACATGTATGGTTCCAATTACAGGAGTCCAAACTGTGTCTTCTATTAATTCTGGAATTGTTACCTGGACATCAAATGGTAGTTGAGCCACGATTGATGAGTATTTAGATCCCCAATTTTTTGTAACCGATGGGTATGCTGTAATATCTACAAATCCCTCACCAGGCTCACATTCAAGGGCATCTAGAACATTTCCAGATTGATCATAAGCGGTTGCTCTAAAAATCCAGCCAGAAGTATCGTAATAATCTACTTCATTGTCTTCATAAAACTCTACTCTTAAAGTAGCGGTATCTCCTCTGACAACACTCCACTGCATGGTTACTGGATCAGCACCAAAAGTCAGGGATGAATGAATAGGCATACTGTGATTATACCATAAAAATTGACTAATACCAAGGTTGGTGGGTATAGGACAAACCAAGGTATTAGCCAATAATAAATTATACCATAAAGGACAAAACGGACATGATATTTAAAGTTATCAAATTGTTATAATAGCCAATGTCCGATTTGTTACTTTTAGAACTATTTGCCAAGATTGGGATAGTGTATACTTAAAATATATATAAAAGAAAAGAATATCTTTATAGTTTTAAAAACTATCTTTATATATAGTATATAGGAAAATTACTCTTTATCAACTTTAGCAATATGCTTAATCAAAATCTGATACATTTCGTCAAGTTTCTTTTCTTGGCGATCTCTTGATCTTTGTGAATCAACCCTTTGCTCATCTAGTGCGCTTTCAAGTCTATTAACCTGGTCTTTTAGCGATGAGCCCGAATTTGGCTTAAGTTCGCTGAGATAATGTTTTACAAGCCACTTGATTGCAAGTCCAAGTGATGATACAATTGTAAGTATTGCTACGATTAACGAAGCCCAGTCCTGGATTGTCATAACTAGATTATTATAAGGGGAGTATTTTACAAAAATGAAAACAGCCATACTTGAAACCTTGGAGTATTCTAAGAATTTGATTATATCCCCTGACATGGATGGTTTTATGTCCGCAAAATTATTGGAGCGTTTTAACAGTTCGAAAATAGTGGGTTCGTATGACAAAAATATTTTATGTCTCGCCGACGGGATCAATCCAGAAGAATGCTTGTTCGTCGATTGCGATATGAATCGACAAGAGTATGTTTCTCTCGGTAACCATATGCGACTCTTAGAAGATAATATGTCAGTCGAGTCGTTTAATCCGAATGTGCACTTCGGCGTTTCGACATATAGCGACAAGTTTCCTTTCGCAACCGCTTTTTTGATAAGTTTCGCAACAGAGGTTCAAACCTCACCTGCAGACCTTATACGCATGGCTTTCGCTGACTCAACTCTCAAGAACATGGAGAAATACAGCGATAACATGCGAAACTGGTCTACACGGATGGAACATCCTGCAACAAAGTACATAACAGACAATTCGGACATTGCAAAAAGAAATGATGCACAAGCAAGGTTTGATTATGTTGATCAATCATTTACATCAAAACGTTATGGCAAGACTCGCTACATAGATACCCTAAATAACGCCCTAGCAGGGCAGGAGATGAAGTTTGAGCCACTAGTCCAGGGTATGAAGTATGTATGTGACAAAGTTGGCATAGAAACCCTTATAAGGTATAATAGAGATATAATCTCTTATGCAGAGATATTTACAGGAGAGTATTCTGTAACTTACGATCAAGAAAAGGAATGGGCATGAACCGACACGAAGTAATTGAAATTATGATTGAAACAGTAAATGGTTATAACATCAACCTAATGAAGCAAGCCAAGATGAGCGATGCTGATATTACAAAAAACATTGATGGCCAGTATCCAGCATTGCAGCATATGTTTGGTATGATCTATGATGATCTTGAAGTTAAAGGCGTTTTTAACTAAAACTAATAGATAAACCTTGGTTTGTCGTCATCTTTTTTTCTGCGAAACTTTAGTTTGATTTTGTATAGATAATACTTAATTGCCAGCATTTTTAAAAGCCTCTTCAAACTTTTCTGCAATGTGAATATGCTTGTGTACACCCATATGTCCTGTTACTACCTCTACTCCTGGCAAACCACTTTTAGGCTCTCCGTCCATAGGGAAGTCAAAATTTAGGCCATATATGTCCCTGTATTCCTCATGACATTGCTTGTGGGTTATGTAAAGAGGATCATTATCGTAAAAATTTTCTCTATAACTTCCATCAGGGCCGTATGACCATTTATCTTGTTCTAGGTATACATAATTTTTAAAGTCCATTGAGTCTATGTTTTTATTCAAATATTCATCTTGCCATTTATCCCATGTTCCCCAAAATAATTGGATGTTGTTTAGTTGACAGTATAACTCTAGCATGTGAATGTAGTCTAGGTTTATTGAAAAAAGAAATTCTGAAGGAATCATATCTTCCGCCAAATGTGGAGCCTTAGAATACTTTGTATCCTTTACTGGACTCCTTCTTCCCTTTAGCATTATGTCATATTCCATTCTTCCAATTCTACCAGGATCAACAATGTTTCCACGCATAAATGTAGTTTCAGATTTCATTTGAATTCTTGTAAAGTCTGGAAATAAACAAAATAGGACCTTGGGGTTTCCATATTCTTTGCAAAATGCTATTGTGTTTCTTACAACAAATTGTGTACTTTTTCCTCCCCAGCCAAGATTGTATGATTTTGTATTTAGCGATTTAGATAAAATGTTTCCCCAAATTCCATCACGCACAACTCCTGATCCCCAAGTAAAAGAGCAACCTGCAAATACTAAATCTCTGGTTTCTGCAAATTCATCACTTCTGTATCCCATAGAATTACGTATGTACGGATCTTTATCTTCATCTGGAGTCCAGATTAAATCTTGGGTTAAAGTATATGTTCCACCTTTTCTGTAATGAAATTTATATTTTGAGTTATACCAATTGAAAGGATCATTGACAAACCTTTTTGTTAAATCTTCATTTGCACTTGGCTTTGGCTTATAGTATCCCTCTGGAGTTAACTCGTTACTCATTTTTACAACTACAGTTCGTGCAGCACATTTCTGAAAATAATTTTACAGCCAGATTAGGCTCTTCTGGTCTTCCCATATCCTTCCAAAATATTTCTCTACCCATGTTGTCTGTTACTGGGAATGGGCTTGATTCAAACTTTGGATTGCTTGGCTCTGGTCTGACTTCTATGTACCAGGAATTTTCTAGATTATCTAATATGCCCATAGGAATATTATACCTTATCCCGTCGAAATCTGAAAAATTTTGTAAAACCCAAATAGCCTAAAATCTGAATATTTTGTCCAGATGTATGATACATGCTATACAAAAAATGCACACAAAATAATAGTGCGCCCATAATGATGATGATTTTGCTAAGATCTCAAACCTCAAACCCTAACTAACAATGTCTGCCTAAGTATTGGATACTAGTGCCATGGTTTAGTTTGACACTAGTACCCGCTAATTATCTTAACACTTGCAAGGGTCTATGCGGGTCTCTTTCTCACTAAAAATGATGATACCTGTATCCCCGCAAAACTCGCAGGTGTGTGCGTACATAGCGTTCACTATGCTACCTCTTTCTCTTTTAGTATTCCTAGAATTAACTGCAACTGTTCTGTTGTGAGTAGGGCTGTTGCACAACCCCATGACCATGCAAGTGCCATGTCATCATAGTGTGTCTTAGCAAGAGAGTTAATCTCTGCAATTACTTCATTGTTACTTATCATTTAGTTACCTCCAATAACAAAAGCGGTGATGATTGCTATTGCAACACCAACAAAGGCACCGATTGGTCCCATGTAATCGTATTCATCTAATAAATCAATCATGTATGTAAAAGGGTTCATTAGTTTTCTTCTTTCTCTAAAAGGTATTGGTTATTTAGGGGGCGAGAGTGATTAGCAAACATAGCCTCAATCTTAGCCTTATTAGCCTCACGCTGTTTAGCGTATTGGGCTTGCTGGTATTCTCTGTATTCTTCTAGTGTCATTTATTTGACCTTTCTTTAGTTTCTATACCTAGTATCCTATCATAGGGTACTGACAAATTAGCCTGTTTTTCGGGTGTGTCGCATGTGATGTGTACCACATGGATTAGCCTGTTATTTAATTGTTATAGGAGTATCCTATCACATACCCTGCCAAAAGTCAAGTACCTACACGGCGTGTCGCATGTGATTTACATCACAAAAAAAATCGCACGTGCCGATTTTGTCAAGCCGACACACCGACATTTATGGTCATTGTTTATTTATGACCATTTAAATGTGACCTACATCTCATGTGACCTACCTCACAATGTCCGTTTTGGTAGTATTTGTACCCCTCAATTTGTCAGACCCCCATGCTACACTTACAGTATAAAGAAAAACAAGCGGTAAAGAAATCCGCTAAAGAAAGGTAGGTCAAAATGACTACACTAACAATAACAAAATGCGTTGAGCATAACCCTATGAAATCTGCTATCTCCGAAATCGGTGATGAGCAATTTACCTTCTGCCAAAATTGTGAGCAGAACATTGAGCGTTGGTATAACGATACCGACCCTGAGCGTTTGCCTATGTGGACAGATTGGAATGTATCAGCATGAACGACACTATGCAATTCATAGATGAGCAAGGCTTATGCGCTATGGATAACATCTGCGCTTTTTGCATAACACTATTTGACGGGTGGAATAGATTTTGCCCAGCGTGTAAAGACTACAAGGGCGTAATGGCTCTCCCTGATTTTATCAACACTTATGGAAAGGAAGGACTTAAAAGATGAGTACCTTTGTTAATCTCCCCTCAGTTTGTGGGGCTACATCTGCAAGCGTAGATGTCTATGACTTAGACCTTAACCCTCATGGGGTTATCTGTTGTGACAATTGCAAATCAATTGTGTTATGCCGTAAGGCTTGGGACTACCTATACAAGGAGGCTAACTAATGCCACTATTTAACTTTGACCTAATGGTCACTATCGAAGCAGATGACTTTGAGTCTGCACTATCATGGCTAAAGGCTATGCCACTAGAACGACATGACTTTGAGGTCATTGACTATAACGAATTGGAAATTGCATAAATGGAAAAAACAATTCGTGAATTAGAAAACTTAATCATTGAGTATCGTGGTGACCAAAATGGTGTAACCGCTATTAGAGAATGCATTGCAATAATTAGAAAGAATGAAGGTAAATAAATGAGTAACTTTTTTGTAAGCGGAAACGCATTGTTTTGGTTTTCTTTTATTTGTTTGTTTTATGGATTTTATTTATTTGCAAAAGAATAAAATAAAAAAGGATCGCAGAAATAAAAACTGCGATTTTTTTGCACGTCCAAAAAGTTATCCACAGGGTGATGTGCATAACCAATGTGTTTAAGGTCACACTTTTATTTCCCCTTTTTACGGCGTGTCGATTTGCTTTTTTGAGATTTCTTTGCTATACTTCTAGTATAACAATTAAATAATGACTAATTAAGCAATGAGCCTTAGCAAATAAATGTGACGAGTATCACAGTGAGCCTAAGCAAATAAGTGCCCAATTTGTCAGTGCCCCCTGTTATACTTACTTATACAAACAAACGAAAGGTAGTCAAAATGACTTACACTATAACACTAGAAACCTTTTCAGGTTCTACCAAAAAAATCAACTTCTCATCACGAGGTCAGGTTGCTCAATTCGTATCACAATACCCTAACACTTTACCTGTTGGCGTATCTGTTAAAGTCGCTTGCGACTCTCTCGGAATTAGTGGCACACTTCGTGGCACTCAAACACTTACAAACTCAAACTAAAGAATAGGAAAACTAATAATGGTACAAATCGAACACAATCTAAAATTCATCACTGAGGTAGACGAAACACATCCAATCGGAATGCGCCTGCTTGCACTAGAAAAAGAAATGCAAATCGCAATGCTTGAAGGAATGCTCAAGGAATTGCTTGCGCCTGCACTAAAGCCTGCACTTGATGAAATAAATGCGGGTGGGTCCTATGCAATTCTAAAGGTGGCCGAATAATGATGACAAGAAAAGACTATGTAGAAACTGCAAGCATTCTAAATAAATTTGCAGACACAATCGACTCACACACTTTTCAAGATTTAATTTTTGAATTTAGTGAATGGTTTAGTGCAGACAATCCAAGATTTGATGAAAACAGATTTTGGGATGCTTGCGTTAAAGAATTAGCAAACGCATAAAATAAAATCCTGAGCAAGATCTAAAACTGCTCAACACATCAACAAAAAATGCACGTGCCGTTTTCCACAGGTCAGACCAAGTTATCCACAGGTCATTTAAGATGTGAGATTAAACACACCCACTGAGCGTCTCACTATTTAAGATTACTCAGAAGTAACTTGAGATTTTTTGTCTAATAGGCTAGACTTACATAGTAAGAAAAAATAAATAAAAGAAAGTCTATTCGCTTACGGCGTGTCTAACCGAAAATGTCAGACCCCCATGATAGGATAGAATTATCAACAAAAAGAAAGAGGTTGCTCATGTCAGCAAATGTCTATACAATAGAAAACCTACTTGTAGGAAAAACTTATAAGTCCCGTACACTTACGGGAGAAATTATCTCAGCAGAAAAGTCTGATGTATGGTACGCAGATTGCGAGTCTTATCGTGTTCAGGTACGCCCTCACTACTCAGCACCACTTAACCTAAAAGATACATACCGCATACTTGCAGTAAGAATTGGAGACTAATAAATGAATAATTGGAATTGCTATGATTGCTATGATGAGGGTGTCCTCTTTTTTGGTAATGGTCATGGAGAATTTGACTCAGAATTTTGTGAGTGCAACAAGGGTGTGTCTCTTGAAAATGAATACTCAACATGGTATGCTGAAACAGTAATGAACGAATTTTATAAGGAGAACGCATAATGAACGAATACCTATACTCAGTTACTACCACTAACGATAACGATACTAAGCCTTCATGGATTGGTCGTTACTCAGATGCTTTATCTGCCGTTGAAGTTTATCAACGATTTGTAGACCACGGATTTGCTAACGAATACCGAACAGTTAATCTATCAGAGCCGTCAGGCAAAATGCATACAAAGATTTTGTATCGCTCAGGAATTGTAGGGGGTAAGTAAATGGGAAGTAATTTTGCACAAGACTTAGCAGAAAACATTGACATAAGCCTTGAACAGGCTATCGGTTATCATTTACAAGGTAATCACTATCCACCAGTACCACTAATGATGGTTCCAGTATGTATTGAAGCAATTGATTTTGCTCACCAGGACATGTGGGACGAAACTATCGAAATGCCAGATGGCGTATTCTATAAGGGTCAAACTTCAGCGCCAGTATGGGCTATCATTGAGCAACACCACTTACATGCATGGCTACCTGAAAACATTGAAGACTATGATGAAGATTTAGGATTTGAATTAGGATTGGGGTTAGAGTAATGAGTGATACAATGGTAAGCATGGAATTGACACACGCTGACAACTTAACACCAGACCAGTTAATGCTTGGTGATTTAATCAAGATCGAAGACGACATTGTTGAAGTTATTTTTATTGAAAGTGACTCAACAGGAGATAACTATGACATACAAACCGAAAACGAATTTGGTGAAAAAACAGTTACACAATTTGCATACACTGATTTAATTCCATTGTATGTGTTCATTGACTATGATGAATAAGTAAAAGTATTTTTATGCACTTCCCCGCATAAAAATGCACGTGTGTCGTATGTGAGATTGATCACATTTAAGAAATTGACATTTTTTCCCATGTCTGCTAGAATTAAGATATGCAAAAAAAGACCCCCGAAGAATTACGTAGACTTATGGAATTACGCCGTAGCAATGCGGCTTCTGCCGTACCCAATAAAAAGAAATATGACAGAAAAAAATGTCAGTCCCTGATGATAGAATTAAAGAAAGAAAGAGGCCCTAATGACTAAACTAAAAAGATCTAACGATAGAAAGGTGGCTAACCTTGTCACAAAAAATGGAAAGCAGGCCGCAATTGCCAATACATTCGGATTACCTGCAGGAAAAAACTATTCATGTCCTGGCGCAACGAGTGTCTGCGAGAGTGTTTGCTATGCAGGCAAATTGGAAAAGATCTTCCCTTCCGTTAAAGTAAATCTATTGCATAACTGGGACCTACTTAAAGACGCAGACGGCGAGACCATGGTCCGATTACTTAATGAGATGATTGTTGACTTCAAGAATGATTGTATCAAGAAAGACGCTCCTATGCTATTCCGCATTCACTGGGACGGTGACTTCTTTAATGACACTTACGCATATGCATGGAAAGTAATCATCGATAAGCATGCGGATGTTCAATTCTGGGTATACACTCGTGTGAAGAGCGCTGCACTTATTCTTAAGGACATTGCTAATCTTAGTTTGTATTTTTCTGCTGATAGTGAGAATGTTAAAACTGCCGTTGATCTAAAAATTAATAGCGGTGTTCGCATGGCATACCTTGCTAAAAATTTTGCTATTGGTCAAGCAGATGTAAAAGAAATGATTGGTCGCCCTGCTGCTAAGTGTCCTGAGAACAATAAACAAATTCCACTTATCTCATCGGCTGGCTCCGCTTGCGTTTCTTGCTCACTTTGTGTATACTCTAAGAGTGACATAATTTTTTCTGCAACTAAGAAATGAGATAGCATGAATTCAATGCAAGTAATATTTTTATTTTGGTGCTTCTTTCTTTTATTTTTATACCAATAAAACTGAAAGGGCAGCACGTCCGCAAAATCTTATTTGTCAAGTTACGACACGCCTTTAAGATGTGATTAAGCACACACCGAAAAATGTCGCTAGGATTGGTATTTCTGACATTTTTCTGCTAAAATTATACTATAAGCAATTAACCCCCACAACGAAAGGCAAGACCCAAATGACACTACATGGATACACATACCAAATTGGTGATTTGTTCACAACAAGCAAGACAGGCGTTACAGGTCGTATTGCAGGTTTCTCACCAATCAATAATAAGGTTACTAGAGTTTCTCTCGTCCTAGCAAACGGCTCTCGTCGCTTGGCTATGGTTAAGACATCTAAGTAATCTCACATTGTGAGAAATGTCAGAAATGGATTTGACATTTTTATCCCCAAAATGTTATACTTAGGTATAACGAAATAACAACCCTCTAACAGAAAAGGAAATAAACAAATGGCAGTAGCAACAGCAACATACAAGGTAGGCGACACTTTCACAACTCAGAAGTCAAAGGTCACAGGAGTAATCACAGAGATTAACCCACAGGCTAATGGTAATGTTCGTGTTAAGTTAGATGTCAATGGACAGGCTCGCTATACAACTTGGACGGCTAAGTAATCCAATTAGTAATTCCTGAGCATGAATACAAACTGCTCAACTCAACCCCCTAACAGTAAAGGAACAGACCCACATGGCAAGAGGAAAAGCAATCTCAGTTAAAATCGCAACACCAAAGGTAATCAAGGCACTTGAGACAAAGTTAGCAGAAGTTAATGCTAACTATGCTAATCAAGAAGCAAACGAAGCAAAGTATAAGAAGCAGTACGAAAAGTATCAGAAGGAACTTACTGCTTATGCCGTTGCTAACATCAAGAAGGCAGAAAACTTCCGCACTAACTTCCGTTCATGGAATAATCAGTTAAACATTGACTTTGACCTAACAGTTTCAGAGGCAGACCTACCAAAAGAGCCAACTAAGGACTTTGAGGTTATGTCACAATGGAACTACAAGGAAATCGTAGATGAGATTGAGAACGCAATTCGTATTCTCAAGATGACAGATGAGGAAGTAGTAAATACTTCTACATACAATGCAGTTGCTCGTTATCTGTAACTAAATCAACACGACCACAGAAATGCGTGTATAAATAAATAGAGTGGAAACCACCTGAGTAAGTGGCTAAACTGCTCACCCCTCTCCCCTTGTGTTTCACGCTATGGTTAGCAAGGATCCCCTAGAGGAGTGGGACTAAATTTGTCAGCGGTACCCAGTACAATTGAATTAATCAACCAAACAGAAAGAGGGCCCCCATGGACCAAGTAACAAAAGTAGACAATCACTTCATGACAAGAGAATTTCTTGAGTCACAACTAGTAGCAAACAAAGAACGCATTGCTAATCTTGAATCACACATTCAAACGGTAACCCAGCGCTCATACGGCGAGGCTGCAGAGCGCTCCCGCATGCGTAATGAAATGCAAGAGTGGACCTTAGAAAACTTAAGCGACGGTACCATTTCAGAAGATACTGCACAACAGATTGCAGATATTTGCGGCTTTGAGTTAACACAAGAGTTTGAATTGGAAGTTACAGTTCAATATTCAATTACAGTCAATGCACGAGATGAAGAGAGTGCACAGAATATGATTCACGATATCGATTTTGATTCAGTATCATATGGCGAAGAAGTAACTTATTTGTCATCCAGTGTTGACAGAATAGATATTTAGTAGGGGGCTACTAATACAAACCTGAGCATGTTTTAAAACTGCTCCTCTGTTCCCTCAAAAAATTGCACGTGGCGCAAAAGTTATCCACAGGTTATCCACATGATCAAGATCACATGTGATTAAGGTCACTTTAAGAAATGTCCGATTTATCCCATGTATAACTATCCCGATTTGCATTTGTCAGTGGGTCGGTGTATACTTAAATTAACAACAACAGAAAAGAGAAAACTCATGGCACATGACCTAGAAACACAAAACGGCGTTGCATCTTTTGCATCATTCCGTGAACCTGCTTGGCATGGATTGGGTACAGTCTTTACAGAAGAAAAAACAACAAGCGAAATGCTTGCTGCTGCCAATCTAAATAATTGGAATGTTCGTCTGGAAGATTTGGAAACCCCCTCACATCTAACAAGCGACAAGGCGTACCAGTATGTCTTGCGTACTAACCCTACTGATAACTCTCAGACCGACATTCTTGGTGTCGTTGGTGAGCGTTACCATGTAATGCAGAATGAAGATTTATTCTCATTCGGCGATAACATTCTTGATGGTGGTGGTCGTTGGGAGACGGCTGGCTCAATCAAGGGTGGTCGTGTCGTATTCGGTGCGTTAGCACTAGAGCGTGAAACTGTCCTAGACCCTAGCGGTGTTGCAGATAAGGTAAAGACTTATTTACTTATCAACACATCACATGACGGCTCAATCGCTATTCAAGCAAGCATCACACCTGTTCGTGTTGTGTGCGCTAACACTCTTAACCTTGCACTAAACACAACTAAGAAAAAGAATGGTGTCAAGCAATCTTTCAAGATTCGCCACACTCAGACCGCTTCTGGTAAGGTTGCCGTTGCTCGTGAAACTCTTGGCATGGCTCACAAGTACATGGATTCTTTTGACCTCATGGCTAAGGCTATGATTGAAACAGAAATCAATGCTAAGCAATTTAACGACATCATTCTTGCTGCATACCCAAAGCCTGAAAAAGATTCTAAGGGTGCTTTCAAGAAATGGGAAAACAAGGTTGATGTTATCAATGACATCTACACAGGCGAGTTTAATGGTATGATTGCTGGTAATGCGTGGGGTGCTTTCAATGCACTAACGGAACGCCTTGATTGGTATCGTTCTGCTCGTGGTGGTTCTAACGAATCAATCCTTGCATCTGCAAGTGGTTTTGACCCTGCTATCAATGCAGAAAAAAATCGTTTGCTAAAGATTGTGCAAAGCACTTTGCAAATTGCATAACTAAAAAAATTCCTGAGCAAGAATTAAAACTGCTCACATGGTCCGTTAGAATAGTTGGTTAGTTCGCTACCCTGTCACGGTAGAGGTCACGGGTTCAAGTCCCGTACGGATCGCAAATATAAATATGCAACGCAATGCATAAAAATTGCACGTGTGGACAAATCAGACAATTCGGACATGAAAATGTCAATCTTAAATTAAATTACGAAGGACTAAAAAAATCCCCAGAAATATCAAACCTAAAAATCTTTACGATAGAGTTGACATTTCCCCAGCCGTAGCCTATAATTAGTATATGACCCAAACAATGAGAACGATTGACGAACTAGTCAATGAGATGTACATGGACAATGAGCAACATCTCGAATACATGGAAAATATGAACGGTGGGGATTGTGACTGTGCAATTCACACTACCCTTAATACAATAGTCAAATACTGGTGGGACGAGGAGAACTGATGCTAGGATATACAGTAGATGACCTGGACGAAATGATTAGGGCTGTTGTCCTATCTAAGAAATCAGTACCAAGCACACAACTTAGAATCCATGCTGGTTTGGATAAAGCAGAGGAGTTCCTAAAGGGGCTATGGGCAGAAGGGTACTTTGACTAATGGAGAGAGAAGATATGATTGTAGTATGTGAACAGGCTATTGATGCCCTGGAAGAAGTCCGTGCCTATTTAGTTAATCAAGGAGACTAATGACTCAAACATATTCCTCACAATTTGGGGGAGACCTAGTATCAGAAGCACTATCAGATAGATCTTTATCTTGGGGTATATGGCAAGACCCACCCAAGTTCCATGATGGGGATCAGTTTCATCATGGCAAGGAACACACAGCCTATAATGTAATTGTTGATGACTACGAGGATGAGGATGACTATGTGGACTAAGTATGATTATCTATGTACTGATTGTGACGCTCTTATAGAGATTACTGCTTGTGCAGATAAGGTTCTTGATCCCGCCTGCATTTGCGGTGGATTAGGAATAGTTATCCTATTATCACAGGGAGAAGGAGCAGGACCAGTCATGGAGCCTGTGACGAAGGTCACAACCGCTGGGCTTGTAAAAATCAACACGAACCCGTATAATTAATACTATGGACCTAAACACATTTAAAGAATATATCAGACTACACGCTATCTCCCTTGAACAGGACCTAGCCTACACACTGGAGCATGAGGACAATGCTGACGATATAACCTTCTACCTTGAAGGCTCTATTGATGTATGTAACCACCTTCTGGAGGTTCTCAATGGATGAGCGCCTACACCTTGCCGTAAACATGGGGTTATCAGGAACTGACATCCTACACGGTGAACTTAAAAACCTAATGTATGAGACAGAGCAAGCATTGGCTGAGTACACTGACCACGATGATGAACAGTATGACCAGACAGTAGACCGCCTTCATCTAGAGGGCATGCTTGACGCTTATGTTAAAGTATATCAACTAACATATGACCTGTCATTTGCCATAGCAGATAGAATCGCATTGACAAACAGACAGCCCTGATGTACAATTATATATAAGACCTAGTAGAAAGAAAACCTCACATGCCAAATTGGGTATATAACTCATTAGCAATCGAAGCAGTAGAAGCAGACCCACAACAAATTAAGGAACTGATTACTCAACTCAATCAGCCATTCTCTGTTACACATGACAGTTGGAATGTTGAGGCTGGAGAAATGCAGAAGAATCCTACCACATACAGTGAGCCTCTCTTTGCCTTTTGGAATATCATTAGACCTCTTGACCTAGAGACATACTTTGGACCTCAACCTGAGCATGACTTTAGCAAGCCGATTGCTTTTGACTCAAACCATTGGTACGACTGGAATGTTCGTAACTGGGGTACTAAGTGGGATGTAGCAAACCAAGACGGTGACTCACCATATAATGATACAGAAATGGAAACTACTGATAAGTCTGTTATATATAGTTTTAATACGGCTTGGTCTGTTCCAACCCCTGCGATTCTCAAACTGTCTGAGCAGTACCCTGAGTTAGTATTTAATTTGTTTTATCAGGAAGAAACTGGCTGGGGTGGTAATGCCCAATTTATGAATGGCAAGATGATTAGAGAAATGACCTATGAGTCTCAATGCCCTGAGTGTGATGAGACTGACTGTCTTGACTATGATGACGATAAAGGTGTTGAGATTTGCTCTAAGTGTGGGTACGAGAGTTAGACTTGACAATCCCTGCCAAAAATGAGATAATTGTAATACAGACCCAAAGGAGATAGAAATGGTAGAAGCAGTAATAATTGAAGGATTAGAACTAGTAGGCACTTTCGGAGTAGACTCAGGTCAGGCAATGGTAGGCGACCCTTGCTACCTTGACCAATGGAAAACAAACGAAGGTGACGAGTGGAATTTAGAAGGCAAAATTGGTGACTACTCCTATCACGGAGCAAGCGCTACTACTCTAGACGATGTTGCTGGCACCCTTGGCGGTGGCCTGGCGGTTGTCTTTAATACAGGATACGGCGATGGCGTATACCCTGTCTATGCTAAGTTCAATGAGGACGGACGAGTAGCAAAGATCGTTATTGATTTTATTGGAGATGAGGAATAATGGCAGAATTTAAAGTAGAGGTCATCTTTGAGCCCACTGGTGACTATATGACATTTAGATATGAAGCAGAGGCAGAAGATGAAGAAGCGCTGCTCAATGAAGTACTAAGCCAACTATCAATCGTATCTTTTAAGGAGCAAGAATAATGGGAGCACGGATTAACTTTGTATTTAAAGATGTTGAAGATGAGGCACATGTAGTCCTATATAGCCACTGGGGTGAGACCGAATGGCAGCGGGACCTAGCAATGGCCATTAACCATGCTAAGCCTAGATGGTCAGACTATGCATATTTCAACCGTATGGTTATTAGTTATCTTATGCAAGATTCAATATTGGATGAGACAGGGTTTGGAATTTACTCTATCAAGGGTACCAACTTTGAACTGGGTGAGACTACTGTAGTCATCGATGTTGCTAAAGAAACTATCTATGAAGCAGGCAAGGACCTACAGGTTGACTGGCAGTTATTTATTAATGCATACCTACCAAGTTTAGTTGAGACAATCTAGGTATTGGGTCACCTAGATTAACGGGTGGAAGGGGCAGGCGTGGGGCTTGCTCTTTCCCCCACTTTTTGATACAATAGATACAAGGGAGAACTATGCGTATAAGCAGACGAATTACAGAGGAAGAAAAGGTTGCCAATAAACTGGGCAACATGGTTTCTGACCTTCGTGTTGATTTGGAATTGGTCGGGGAATACCTAGCCAAGTCCCAACCTTATGTAGTGTACAATAGATTACAGGTAATTGCAGAGTCAGCCAAAGAAACTAAGGAAGGTACAAACTATGCTTACAACAACCTTTGATAACAAGGCATTAATCTTAGGACAACTATGGATCAACTACAAGGCAGAGGATGAATGGGTTGACTTCTTTGTTTACAACGATTTAGGTTTGCCGCTTGCTTTCGCATTTGCCGAGGGTATCATCAATCACACTCCAACACTAGAGCAGTATGTAAATGAAACATGGGCGCTATTCATTGAGGGTTTGGATCTTGAGGATACAGGGTTTGAAAGTCTTGAAGATCTCCTAGGCGACGATTAGCCTGGGCCCAAAAGGGCACGTGCCATACTTTTATCAAATTGTCAAACCATCAAACCTCATTTCCAAAAGACATTACGAACTCATCCAAAAATCCCCAAACCAGGACATTACGAACCTCCAAAACTTTCCACCTGCTGAACTTATACCATAGTTTGTAAGGTTTGTCAAACCTTTATATCAGGTGTATAATGTATATATGAGTCCTAAAAGCCATTTTGCAGAGTATGCTAAAAGAGATCCAAAGGGGTATCAAACCTTCTCTGATAACCTATGGAATTCCTTTGTTACTGTTACCCATAAGATTGGTTTGGCTCCTTTCTTTTCATTTACCCCCGAATTTTTGGACGGGCTGGACGCAGAAAAGATTGGCAAGCAATTGGGCAATGTTTATAATCAAACGATGACTGATAATCCTGTTACTGGTTCCTTCGCCGATGGCGAAATCCCAGGGGATAAAGACCAAACCATATAACTTTTAACCCCTATAGAATAACAAACCTTTTCTCCTGGTTTTCTATAAATTTCATATTGGTTTTATAAAATAACATTACGATTATGGCAAATTTTCCCCTGGTTTGGGGATATTTTTTTTGCATAAAATGGGCTTGACAAACCATCGTTTACGATGTATAATGCCCAAACCATGCATATTAAGGTTTGACAGATATGAAGGTTTGGGGTATAATCCCGCTATGAAGGTTTGCAGGATAGGAAGGTTTGGGGTTTGGCATTACGAAGCCCCTCTATAAAAGCGCTCCCTACTCCACTATCCTCCACTTCACTCCACTTCTACCCTATCTATTTAAATAATCAGTAACATTTATCTGTGGATAACTTGTGGATAACTATGACATTTTTGGCTTATCAGGGTGTGGATAACTATTTGTTAAGTATCTTTTTTAACAGTTCAACAGGGGTGATTCTATCCTCATCTGGCAGTGATCCATACTTGTGTAGCAACTTCAAAAGCATTCCTGCTATGAACAAATCATCAGAATAAGCCATCCATGGAAATAGGATATCAAACAAATCTATGGGAATTATTATATAAGTTACACAAACCATAGCAATCATTCTTACCCAAATAGGAGATCTATCAAATTGTGCCTTATAAGGTTTAAAAACCTCTTTTAATCTGCTCATAAATCCTTATCCAACTCTGCACTCTTAGCCCAATACCTAATCAACTTCATCTGCAAACCACACATACACATAACCTCATCTGATGCCTTATTCATAGACTTAAACTCAAGTTCAGATTTACAGTTTTGGCAGTTGTAGGTATATATAAAGTTATGCACATATCAAGTATACCTCATCTGATATACTTAAACCATGAAACCTTTTCTCATTATAATGCTTGGCCTGTTCATATTTCTTAACTGGATGGCCTACCTACAAACGCAAAGGATGGGTGGATAATGCTAAACATCCTATGCTTTGACTGTGGCGGTATGTATCAACTACCTTATGGGGTATCAAACCCTACATCCAAGTGTCCAAAATGCGACGGCAAATAAAGATTACGATAGGTCCTTTATAGCCCTATTGACCATACGTATCAAACCTCGTCTAGTTATCTTCGACGCATCAAATGTCTCCGTATATCCCCCTTGTGGCATATCTGCCTTATCCAGGAAATAACCATACCTCTTAGTGAGTGTATTTACTACTAGGGATTCTACTGCTCTTGCTTTATCCCGTTCGGAAAACCACCAATACTTGATCAATATCCAACCCTTGGTCCTATGGGCTGCAAACCTTCTGCCTGACACATCTGATATCCCTATTTTGACAGCCTTATACACAGGGCTGTATAGTATATATAGTAGGGTCATAGGT
>Ga0247722_10000539_pt1 | contig 22871 bp, 14 predicted proteins | sample MSEWelMarce3H_FC_FD_189094 | JGI IMG/M metagenome (GOLD analysis project Ga0247722, IMG submission 189094) | Subsurface sediment microbial communities from gas well in West Virginia, United States - MSEEL Well Study Marcellus 3H_FC | ecosystem: Environmental > Terrestrial > Deep subsurface >... | reverse complement strand
AAGCGATCTGTTCTGGTAATTGGAGCAACATCAATATAATTATTAGCAAGGTAATTAATATTAGCACCTACCCACCAAAATTTAGGATCTCTATATTCAATTCCAAAAGCGGCAGCAGCTTGAGGCATACCTGACTGTTTGTAATTTTTTAATTTGGCTTGACCATAATCATTTAATGGCATCGGATTATCTATAGTTGCAGCAGCATCGGAACTTACTTTTACATTTGGATTACTGTCAAAAATATAGTCACCATAAGCAATACTAGTCGTGACTTTTAGGGTAGAAGTAATTGGATATTCGGCTCCAAATTCAATTCCTACATTTCTCTTGTCTAAATTTGTAATTGTTTCAGCTACGAAAACATTGCTTTCATTTGCATCAGTTGCTGGGTCATCAATTCCAGCGCCGTCTCCAAAAAAGAACGAAGTTTCAGTTTGATTTTGAATTTTAGAATAAAATGCGGTAAGTCTAAGTTTTAATTTAGGAGTAGAAATTATATAACTCGCATCAGCACTTGAAACAGTTTCATTTGAAACACCATCGGTTATATTATTGGTAACTCGCGCGTTATTGAAAACATTTCTTAAACTAGGCGCTTTAGTCATATAAAGACCATTAAAAGTTAAGTATTGACGTCCCGAAATTTTGTAGGTTAAACCTCCTTTAAATCCAAAATTATCAAACACTTTTTTAGGGCTATAACCATAAGAATTGTTCGCATAAAAACCATTTCTAAACAATCCTTCTCTTTCATATTCTGACCGAGAGAATGATTGTGCTAAGTAGAAATCAACTTTCTTGTAAACAAATTTAAATTGGGTAAAGGCATCAATTTTTGTTGTAAATAAGTTATAATTGTAACCATAAGCATCTCCTTTTCCAACCATTCTATTTGGATTATTTAAATCAGATTGCTGTTGATCGCCAACGCCAAATAAATTTAAGTCATAAAAAGTGGAACCTCCCAATAAGTCTAGCATATTTTTAAAATTGTGAGATTTCAATCTAGTGAAACTTCCACCCGCATTTAAAATAATATTATCTGAAAGTTGTGAGCTTAATATTGAATTAGCCACCGCTTGAGTGTCATCTGTACGGTCTTCGAATAGCACGTATTTACTTGTTCCGCTAATTGAATTGGCACGATACATTGACGTCCAATCTATTTGTTTATTAGTAAAAAAGTTTGCGTTTTGAGATCCTATTAAGGCAGGGTTTGTTGGATCATTAGGGTTGTATAAACTGATACCTCCTAAACCACCAGGAAGATAAGCCGCAGGATTTTGAAGCGTTACAGTTGCAGGGTCATTTTCAAATAATGAAGTATAATAACTAGGTAGGTTTCTATAATAAGTAGGGTCAGGATTATTAGCACCTTGAAAATCAATTCTACTATTTCCAATTTTACCTGTTTGAAAAGAAACATTGATATTCAAATTGGTTTTTGAAGATAGTTTCCAATAATTACTTAAAATAAATATTGGCTCTTCAACAGTTTTTACTCTGGAATTTCTTTTTTCCCCATTTTGCCAACCCCAGTAAGAATTGTATGTTTCACCTCCAAGGCGAGTTACCTCTTGAGTATTTGGAGAATTTTTTCCTCTACTGTTTTGTCCGAAAATAGCTGTAAAATTCAAGCTATTATTTTTAGATATTTTTCTTTCTACGGATGCAAAAAAGGAATTAGCACTATAATTTGTACCTTGGAAATATCCTTCTTGCGCCCAACGTCTAGAGGCTGAAATGGTATAAGCCCATCCGTCACTTCGCATACCAGAAGCTACAGTTCCCATAATTCTACCAGTATAATTGGTATTGGTTCCACCAAATGAAACTCTATTCCCCGGGCGATATAAAGAAGCTCTTGTATTAATTTCATTGGTACCCAGAATACCACCAAAAGTATAATCAGAAGGAGCAGATCCATTGGTAAATTCTTGATTACGAGTAGCGTCATTCAAGCCACCCCAATTACTATATTGTGGTCTTCCGTCATAGATTTTATTCATGGAAATTCCATTGATCATGGTAACACCATATTCATTATCCAATCCTCTCATCTTGAAACGAGCCTGACCCCAGTTAAAAGCTGCTGCTTGTTGGAACACGTCTCTAGATGCCTGAAGCAAACTAGAAGTGCTTTCTGAACCACTGTTGTCGTCTCCTAAGTCGGAATCAGTAATCGTAATTAAGCTTAATTGTCTTTCTTCTGTAATATCAGATTCCAAATTAATTGTTCCTAAATCTAATATTTTACCAGCTACAATTTCAACTGAAAGTAACTGATCTTTATACCCAGTACTTTTAATTTGAACCAATTTTATTCCAGCAGCTACAGTTTCAAATGTAAATTTTCCTTCAGCATTTGTGAGCTGAGTTAAATTTGAATTTTGAATCGTGGCAATTGCATTTTGTAATGGCTTTTTTGTTTTAGCATCAATTACCTTCCCAGAAACTCCAGAAATATCCTGAGCAAAAACAAAAAATACTTGCATTACAAATAAGAAACTAATAACAAGTTTTTTCATAAAGTATTTTTAAATTAACCCTTATTTTTTTATTTATTTAAAAAACGGGCTTACAAATTTACACGATTTTAATTTACAAAAATTAAAATCCCTTAACTAATTGTTAAAATTGTTGTTTTATTTACATTATTAAAATTAGAAAGTTATGTAAATAAAGAGTTTTGCAACGATCTAAGACTGCATAAAAATGTTTTTAATTGTCTATAAAATAATCACGTATTAATTTCTTAATAAGCTAATGTAATTAATCTCCAATAATATTTTACATTTGTAGCCCTACTATGTTAAAGGCGAGGATAAATAAACACCTAAATTCTATGAACTTAAGAAATAAAATCACACTTCTTTTTCTATTTTTCACAATTATTTGTACCAATGCACAACAAAAGAAATTTTCCGTTCATACGGTAGCTTTCTATAATCTAGAAAATTTATTTGATACCATTAACAATCCTAATTTTGATGAAGAATGGTTGCCAAATGGCGCTCAAAACTGGACCTCTGAAAAATACAGTAAAAAATTAGAAAATCTAGCGAGAGTACTTTCTGAAATTGGAACGGGTGAAAACCCAAATTCACCAACTTTAATTGGTGGTTCAGAAATTGAAAACAGAGGTGTTTTGGAAGACTTAGTAAAACAACCAAAACTTGCCGTAAACGATTACGGAATAGTGCACTATGATTCTCCCGATAAACGAGGAATTGACGTGGCGCTTTTATATCAAAAAAAGCATTTTAAACCTACGAGCTCTGTTAACATCCCTTTGCTAATCTATAGAAACGATTCTAAAATTGTTGAAAAAAATACCGGAGAAACCGCTGAAGATAAAGCCGATAGCGATAAAAATGAGGTTTCAATTGACAACCGAGTTTACACCAGAGACGTATTATTAGTTACTGGAATGTTAGACGGCGATGAGGTAAATGTCATTGTAAATCACTGGCCATCAAGATCAGGTGGTGAAAAAAAGAGCAGCCCTTTTAGAGAAGCAGCCGGAAGATTGAATAGAAAAATCATGGACTCAATCTATAAAATAAATCCAAATGCCAAAATCATCATCATGGGAGATTTAAATGACGGCACCTACAATAAAAGTGTAAAAGAAGGCATTGGCGCAAAATTAAAAAAGGAAGAAGTGAAACAATTCGGAGTTTATAACCCTTTCGAGCAAATGGCAATTGACGGTAATTCTTCCCTTTTTTATAGAGATGCCGGAGATATTTTCGACCAAATAATGGTTTCCGAAACATTAATAAAAAAAGACTATTCCTCCTTCAGATATTGGAAATCAGGAATTTACAACAAACCGTTTATGATTCAAACCACCGGCCAATACAAAGGATATCCACTAAGGCACACTATAAACGAGGTAGGTTTTAGCGACCACTTCCCAGTTTATATTTATCTTATTAAAGAAGAAAAATAAATAAAAAACCGCTATTCATTGAGTAGCGGTTTTTTTGTAATCCAATGTTTTTTCGAGTAACGAAGCTTTATTTTTTGGAGCTATTCCGGCTATCATTCCAAATCCTCGCTAAAAAGCTCGGGATTTTCCCTTCTATCCGGGCTAGGAAATTTGATTTCTATTTCAATTCATATTGTAATCTCACCGTAATTCTAGCTGTTTTATTTTTACTAAATTGATCGTTATTTCCACCGTAACTATCCTCTTCAGTAGAACCTTGACCAGTAATTTGAAAAACGCCCATACTTGCATCTTTTAGCTTTCCTAGATTTCCATCGGCAGTATTTACAATTTTATTAGCACGTTGACTAGCGTCTTTTGTTGCGTTTTCAATTAAACTCTGTTTCAAACTTGGCAAATCAGAATAGGTATATTGAATGGTATTTGAAGTCAGCTCAATTCCAGAATTAATTAGTTCAGATGTTTTGCTAGAAACTAATTCTATGCGATGCATAAGTTCAGGATTTTTCTTTGCCGAAAAGGAAATAGTTTGTGTTGCCTCGTAACCATCAAAAACTTGTTCTGTTTTTATGTATTCATCATTTGAATTACTAACCTTTATTTCTCGGTACTTTTTTTGAAAATTGACAGCTCCAAAAGAAAATTCAGTTGCTTTAAATCCCTTTTCAATAAAGTAATCAGATACTATTTTTTGATCAGAAATAATTTTACTGTAAGCAGATTTTATATCCATACTAGTTGCTGTAAAACTACCGGACCATAAAATTTCATCCGAAACAAAATCTTTAGATCCAAGCCCAATTACTGAAATAGAGTCAAGATTTTCATTCCTTTTTTTAAAGGATTGGCCCAGTATAAACGCTGTAATAATAATTGCAACCCCAATAACAATTGATGATTTAAATTTGTTTTCCATTTCTTTAATATTAAGATGAATAATGTCCTTCAGTAGATACGTAAAAGTAGAATAATAATTGTATAAAATTTAAAATAAATTATTTTCTTTTCCCAGCGAAAAACGACTTCATTAAGTTGGCTGCTTCCTCCTCCAATACTCCTCGTACCAGAGTTGTTTTAGGATGTAATTGAGTTCCCATATTCTCAAAACCCCGGTTTTCATCGCTTGCGCCAAATACAATTTTTGAAATCTGACTCCAATACAAAGCACCAGCACACATTTGACAAGGTTCTAAAGTAACATACAAAGTGCAACCCGTTAAGTATTTTCCGCCAAGGAAATTTGCCGCCGAAGTAATGGCTTGCATTTCTGCATGCGCGGTAACATCATTCAAAAGTTCAGTGAGATTGTGCGTTCTCGCAATAATTTTATTATCAACTACAATTACAGCCCCTACAGGAATTTCGCCTTTTTCAAAAGCCAATTCCGCTTCCTGCAAAGCTTTTTTCATGAAATATTCGTCACTGAAAGGGTTTTCCATAATAGTAGTTACTAATCACAAATTACTAACTATTTGTGAATCTTCGTTTTATTTTCCTGAATCTTTGATAAACAACTATTTATCGATTGTAAAAATACAATTTCAAATCGTACATTTGCATTATGTCAAACAATTTACTTTCAAATATCAATTCTCCATCCGATTTAAGGCTTCTTGACGAAAGGCAACTTCCTCAATTGGCTCAAGAGTTGCGTGATTTTATTATTGATATTGTTGCCGTAAAAGAAGGGCATTTGGGAGCAAGTTTGGGTGTAATAGAACTAACCATAGCCCTACATTATATCTTTGACACCCCTAATGATTTATTAGTTTGGGACGTTGGTCACCAAGCCTACGGTCACAAAATCCTTACCGGTAGAAGAGATAATTTTCATACTAACCGACAGCTGAACGGGATTTCAGGTTTCCCAAAACGCAGTGAAAGCAATTTTGATACTTTCGGTGTTGGACATTCGTCCACTTCAATATCAGCTGCTTTAGGAATGGCAATTGCTTCCAATTTGAAAGGCGATTTGAACAAGCAACATATTGCGGTTATTGGTGATGCCTCAATAGCTTCCGGAATGGCGTTTGAAGGATTGAATCACGCCGGAGTTACCGATGCCAATTTATTAGTGATTCTGAACGATAACGCCATTGGAATTGATCCAAGTGTAGGCGCCTTGAAAAATTATTTGACTGCAGTCAAAGAAGGAAAAAATCCGAAGGAGAACAACATGATCAAATCCCTTAATTTTGATTATTCTGGCCCAATTGATGGAAACGATATTTATGCAGTTCTGAGAGAATTAAAACGATTACAAAAAATAAAAGGCCCTAAATTCCTTCACATTATTACTACTAAAGGGAAAGGACTTCAACAAGCAGAAGACAACCAAGTGCAATACCATGCACCAGGGAAATTTGATAAAATTACGGGGGAAATTATTCCAAAATCGGAGCAGCATTTACCTCCAAAATACCAAGATGTTTTTGGATTAACGCTTCTAGATTTGGCTAAAGTCAATGAAAAAATAATTGGAATTACCCCTGCAATGCCTTCAGGAAGTTCGCTTAAATTTATGATGGACGAGTTTCCAAAACGTGCATTCGATGTTGGAATCGCCGAACAGCACGCGGTAACTTTAGCAGCTGGAATGACAACCCAAGGAATGATTGTTTTCTGTAATATATATTCTACTTTTTTACAGCGCGCCTACGACCAAGTTATTCACGATGTTGCTTTACAAAATTTGCCTGTAATTTTCTGTTTGGACAGAGCAGGGTTAGTTGGCGAAGATGGAGCAACACACCATGGCGTTTTCGATTTGGCTTATTTGCGATGTATTCCCAATTTGATTGTGTATTCGCCAATAAACGAAATTGCCCTTCGGAATATTTTATTTACCGCTCAACTGGGCTTGAATAATCCAATTGCAATCCGTTATCCAAGAGGTCGAGGACAAATTGTAGATTGGCAAAAGCCTTACAAAAAATTGGAAATAGGCAAAGCCAATTGTATTAAAGAAGGAACAATCACCGCCGTTTTGTCTAATGGACCAATAGGAAACAAAGTTACATTGGCTATAGCCAAACTAAATAATCCAGAAGCCATAGCACATTTCGATTTTGCATTTGTAAAACCTTTAGACGAAAATGCTTTGCATGCAATTTTCAATGAATTTGAAAAAATAATCACTATTGAAGACGGAGTAATAAATGGTGGTTTTGGAAGTGCTATATTAGAATTTGCTTCTCAAAATAATTATTCAACCCCAATTCTAAATTTGGGAATCCCAGATGAATTTATTGAGCAAGGAACTGTTGAGGAATTGCATCAATATTGTAAAATAGATGTGGACAGTTTAGTTTCCATTTTATCATAAAAAAAATCCAACCATTTTCATGATTGGATTTTTTAATTCAACTATTTTAAACTAGTTTTTAATAATTTTTTGAGAATAATTTAAGTCATCTCCAGAAATTCTTAGAACATAAATTCCAGATTCAACCGATTTTAAATCAATTGCTTTTTCTGAATTAAAGAATTCATTTTTAGCATTATAAACTTCTCTTCCGTTTAAATCAACTACTTGAATAGTTACTTTTCCTGAGTATTGATTGATGTTGATATTATAAATACCATTAGATGGATTTGGAGAAATTACAACTCCTTTTTTATTTGAGAAATCCTCATTTGCTAATGTTCCAGTGGTAAACAACCCAGAGAAAACCCCTCTTCCGTAGGTAGAAGCATATACGGCATTATCATTTCTTAAATCCAAATCAGTGACTTTAACGTTGCTCATGCCGTTGAATGATTGAAACCAAACAGGAGATGCAGTGTTGAAGGTAGTGGTATACCAAACCCCAAGATCAGTACCAACAATTACCTCATTAAGTTTTAATGGGTTTTGTAAAATACATTTTACAGGTAAATCAGGCAAGTTACCTTCTTTGTTTTGCCAAGTTAATCCACGATCGGCACTGTACCAAATACTTGCTACATTATAATTATGGAAAGTTACAAAAATATCATTTTCTGATTGACCAAATTCTACATCTGAAACACTTCCTACAAAATTTGGTCCCGTAATATCTGTCCATGTTACTGTAGAGGCATTTGCATTTGCTGAAATCAAGACTTTTCCATTTCTAAAACCAACCAATAAAGTTGTTGCTGCAGTTGAGTATTTTGAGACATTTAATGCTGTCGGTGAACTTGTAATTAAAGTGGTATTGGTTAAAGTAGTTTTTGTAACCGTACCTGATTTTAAATTGGTATATCTTCTAATTCCATAAACAGGAGTTGTACCTGGAACGGTGTAATCGGCAAATAATATATCTCTACTAGAGTCCAATGCCATCGGGCAAATAAAAGCACCGTTAGAGGTAGTTTCGCTATTTATTGTTCTAGTTGTACCAGCTGTAGTTCTATAATTAATTCTCTGGTTATAGACATAATTAGTAATAAAATAGTTATCAGTTCCTTGATCAAACATCGATGCTGCGCCATCACCACCTTGAGCTTCAACACTAGCATTTTCTCCAGCTGAAACGCCACCAAAATATTGAGAACCATTATCTTGTGCTCCTGCAACAAAATAATCTCCTGAACCGATACTGGTTGGACCTACTCCAACGGTATAAAACTGAGTGACATTAAATCCATTATTTCTTGAATCAATACCAGAGCTACTTGTTGCTGTAGATAAATTTCCACCATAATAAACCCCACCATCATTCCCAAAAACAGCTACATTCGAATTTCCGGGTTTGAATGTTATTGCATGTTGATCTGAGTGAACATTTGTTGTCCAATTTGAAATTGAAACCCATGAATTTCCTCCGTCTGATGATCGATATAAATCAATTCCACCTACGTAAACAATTTGGTCATTACTTGGATCCGCTTCAATTGTTAAGTTATACCAACCCTGACCTCCAGTAAATCCGTAGGTAGTTTCTCTTGTTTCATTTCCAACAGGCAACGGCATAATGCTTGATGTTGCAAAACCATCGGTTGTTTTAATAATTTGTACTTCAACTCCGTCAGTTGCAGTTGCTTGATTTAATTGCGATAATATATAAATTAGGTTTGGGTTTGTCGCTGAGGTTTCAATTTCAACTCGTTCGCCACCGCCATTTCCAGTTACTGTGTACTTCTCAACAAAAGTTGCGCCTCCATCTGAGGAACAAAAAACTTTTCCACCACCTTCAGAAAAGGCAAAACTGTTTTTAGTAGAAATCCATAATTTATTGTCGGCACCAATTTCTATATCATTAGGACAATATTTATTTTGACTTGAAGAAAGCGGCATATTTAATTGTGCCCAAGTTGAGCCACCGTTGACAGATTTATAAACTCCAAAAGTATCAGAACCCATATAAGTGGTTGAGTTTGCAGAACCATAATAAGAATCTGCTGCAGCAACATAAACCTCAGAAACTCCTGCATTATTTCGAATAGCAATTTTATTTATATGCTGAATACCAGGAACTAAACTACCGGTAATAACTCCGGCATTACTTGGGTTTAAAGTTACATTGACATCACCCGAAGCTAATGCAGCTTCTAAACGATCACCATCAGCTTGAGATATCATAACTGAAGGGATAGTAATATTTGTATCTGTTCCTCCAATTGCCGCTGGCGGACCAGGAACGTTATTCATAATAATTACAGCAATAGCACCTGCAGTTTGGGCATTCATTACTTTTACAGCAAATGTACAAGAACCTCTTCTTATTAAAGCAATTTTTCCATTAACAGCTGCAGAATTTGTGAATCCCACGCACCCAATAGTTGGGGTCGCAGAGCCATCTGAAACTAAAACGATATTTGATGTCATTGGCGCAGTGATAGTTGGACCAAATGATAAATTTGGAAAGCATGGGTAATTTCCAGCAGCACCAGAAGGGCTGTTAACTGTAACATTACTAGCAGATTGAAAAGTAGTAGCTCCCGTCACACCGCCAAGAACTCTCGTCCATGTTGCTCCTCCATTTATTGATTTCCAAACGCCGTTTCCGCCTACATCTCCTGCAGTATAGGATTCCCCAGTTCCAAGATAAAAAACATTGGTATTATTTGGGTCAAATGCGAGGCAAGATACATTTAGATTATCTGTAATATTAACTCTAGTCCATACTGATCCTGAATTTGAAATCGCTGTATTTTTCCATAGACCACCACTAACACCACCAGCAAAAACAGTCTCACGAGTAGGATCGTTTGGGTCAAACATTATTGCTCTTGTTCTACCTCCAACATTTGTTGGACCTCTTTCAACCCAGCTGTTATCAACCGCATCCCCTGGAACTCTTCCTGAAGCAAGTATTCGTTGTCTTTCGTCTACTATTTCTCTTCGAATTACCTCCAAATTCTCAGGAGTTGGTCTACCTAAAACAGGATTCATAGTTAATTCCCACTCATTTTCATAGTATTTATTAGGAGGAACCCCATTTGGTCGATCGCTTCCTAATTGTTTTGATTTTAAAAATGGACTATGTCTTTGATAATACGCCAATTTTTTTCTTAATTCAACTGTTTTTTTACTTGGCTTTTCTTTTTTGATTTTTTCAATTTTAGTAGATAGTTCTTTAACAGGTTTTACCGATTGAGAAAACCCCGTAACAATAAAGAAAATCGAGAAAATTGAAACAAGTAGTTTGTTTTTCATAAGTTTGAATTAAATTTTTATTTTGTAAAGGTAGGTATAACAATTATTTTTTCAAATAGAAGAATACTAATCGGTTAATATTTAACTTTTTGAAGCATTAATTGTATTAAATAATATGTAGGCATTTCCATCTGTAAGAAGCGAAATAAAATGACAAATGTGAAGTAATCTGTCGTATAAATTGTCTTTTTCAACTCTGAATTTTTCTGGAAGTAACTGCATAACTAAACTATCAAAATTGGACGCTTTGCCTTCATAATTATTATTATAGGCAGTAATAAATTTGTCTAAAAGGGTATTAATTATTTGATAACCGGTCAATTCTTTTTCAATCACTTCTCGGCTTTTATAAATATTTTTCACGCTCAATTTGATAATGTCGTCCATTTGTGCTTTGTATTTACTTTTATCGGTAAGCGCATAAGGGAATTTACCGTTTAAAATTGCTTCCTCATTTTCAATAAATACATTTACCGCATCATTAATTAAACTGCCAATTGCAATGGCGCGCAAATAACTAATTCGATCTTCTTTTGAAGTTAAAGTGTTGTATTTATTAGTGTCAATACTGTCTTTTACCAAATTAATAAGGTATTCCAAAGCATAATCTTCGGAGACTAAACCTAGATTGATTCCGTCTTCAAAATCAATAATGGTGTAGCAAATATCATCTGCAGCCTCAACCAAATAAGCTAAGGGATGTCTTTCATAACCAATATCTTTTCCGGATTTATTTGGAATCATCCCTAATTCTGAAGCAACTTCTTTGAAAAAAGTGACATCCGATTGGAAAAATCCATATTTTTTATCTGCAATTGCTGAGGTTGGTTTTTTTGGCAAACTCTCTTTAGGATATTTCATAAACGCCCCCAAAGTTGCATAAGATATTCTCAAACCTCCATCATTTCCGGGTCTGGAGCTTGTTAAAACTGAAAATCCATTAGCATTCCCTTCAAAATCTATTAAGTCTTGCCATTCTTTATCAGATAATTTGGCTTTGTATTTTTGTCCGTTTCCAATTGAAAAATATTCTCCTATAGCTTTTTCTCCTGAATGACCAAAAGGAGGATTTCCAATGTCATGAGCCAATGAAGCTGCAGCTACAATCGCTCCAAAATCGTTCATTTCATAACCATGAATCTCATTTAAATAAGGATATTTTTCAATTATTTTCTTTCCAACCAATCGCCCAATGGAACGACCTACAACCGAAACTTCCAAGCTATGGGTTAATCTTGTGTGAACAAAATCTGTTTTAGACATTGGAATGACTTGCGTTTTATCTTGCAAACTTCGAAATGCCGATGAAAATATTATTCGATCATAATCGACTTCAAAACCCAATCGGGTGTCATCTTGTTCTTTGCGCAAGCGCTTAAATGTGTCTCCTTGTCTTTTTAGTGATAATAATTCTTCCCACTTCATTTGTTTGATAGCTTTGGTTTAATTCACGAATATACAAAATAGGTTTGAAGTTCCTTAAATTGCAATTAATAAAAAATAAAAAAGCAATTCCGTATTATCCAGCTACTTGTCCCTAAGATAAAATATCTTATTTTTGCAACTATTCTTGACTAGTTCAAGGATTTCAAAAATACAATTATGATACAAAATCCTAAAAGATATACTATAACGGCCGCGTTGCCTTACACTAATGGGCCAATTCATATTGGTCATTTGGCGGGTGTTTACGTGCCTTCAGATATTTATTCCCGATATTTAAGATTACAAAACAAAGATGTGTTGTTTGTTTGCGGAAGCGACGAACACGGCGTTGCCATTTCGATGAAAGCTAAAAAAGAAGGAGTTACGCCTCAGGAAATCATTGATAAATACGACGAAATAATTCGTCAATCGTTTATAGATTTTGGAATTTCTTTTGATAATTATTCAAGAACTTCAGCTAAAATTCATCACGATACGGCTTCTGAATTTTTCAAGAAATTATATGACAATGGTGATTTTATTGAGCAAGTAACGGAACAATTGTATGACGCTAAAGCAAATCAATTTTTAGCAGATCGATTTGTAACTGGAACTTGCCCAAAATGTGGTCATGAAGAAGCTTATGGCGACCAATGTGAAAAATGCGGTTCTACATTAAATGCAACCGATTTAATTAATCCAAAATCTACTATTACAGGCGAAATTCCAGTTTTGAAATCGACAAAACATTGGTTTTTACCTTTGGATCGTTATGATGCTTTTTTAAGAGAATGGATTTTGGTGGGTCATAAAAACGACTGGAAGCCCAATGTTTACGGACAAGTAAAATCTTGGATTGATAGTGGTTTAGAGCCCCGAGCAGTTACTAGAGATTTAGATTGGGGAATTGACGTTCCTGTTGAAGGTGCCGAAGGAAAAAAATTATACGTGTGGTTTGATGCCCCAATTGGATATATTTCAGCTTCCAAAGAATGGGCAGCGAGAGAAGGAAAAGAATGGGAACCGTATTGGAAAAATGAAGACACAAAGTTGGTTCATTTCATTGGAAAAGACAATATTGTTTTTCACTGTATCATTTTCCCAGCGATGTTAAAAGCCGAAGGAAGTTATATTTTGCCAGATAATGTTCCAGCAAATGAATTCTTGAATTTGGAAGGAGATAAATTATCGACATCAAAAAATTGGGCAGTTTGGTTACACGAATATTTGCTTGATTTTCCAAATCAGCAAGATGTTTTGAGATATGCTTTGACATCTAATGCACCAGAGACTAAGGATAACGATTTTACTTGGAAAGATTTTCAGGCTAGAAACAACAATGAATTGGTTGCGATTTTCGGGAATTTTATTAATCGCGTGGTGGTTTTATCCAATAAATATTATAATGGAATTGTTCCAAATCCGAGTGAATTTTTAGATGTTGACAACGCCGTTTTAACAGAATTAAAAGCTTATCCTGCGGTAATTTCAAGTTCTGTGGAGCGCTACCGTTTTAGAGAGGCTTTGGGAGAATTGATGAATGTTGCCCGTTTGGGAAATAAATATTTAGCTGATGAAGAACCTTGGAAAGTAATTAAAGACAATCCTGAGCGCGTGCAAACGCAAATGTATGTTGCCTTGCAAATTGCAGCCGCTTTGAGTTCACTTTGCGAACCATTTTTACCATTTACCGCTACTAAACTTTCAAGAATTCTAAAAATAGAAACTAAAATAGATTGGAAAACAGTTTCCGAAACTTCAGAATTAATTCCTTCAGGTCACCAGATTGGCGAAGCAGAGTTGCTTTTTGCAAAAATTGAAGACGAAGAAATTCAAAAACAAATTGACAAATTAGAAGCTACAAAAGTGGCAAATAAAGCGGATAACAAAATGGCGGAACCTCAAAAAGAAACGATTCAATACGATGATTTTGCAAAAATAGATTTGCGTGTTGGAACTATTTTAGAAGCAGAAAAAATGCCAAAAGCAAATAAATTATTGATTCTAAAAATCGATACAGGAATTGATGTTCGTACCATTGTTTCTGGAATTGCAGAGAGTTTTTCTCCTGAGGAAATTATTGGGAAACGCGTTACTGTTTTAGTGAATTTAGCTCCAAGAAATCTTCGCGGAGTTGATAGTGAAGGGATGATTTTAATGACTACCAATACTTATGGGAAATTGGTTTTTGTAAATCCTGATGCCGATGGAGTTGCCAATGGCGAAACCATAAATTAAAAAACAATAAAATGAACCCAAAAATAATTGCTTTTGATGCCGATGACACTTTATGGCATAACGAACCTTATTTCGATGAAGCCCAAGAGCGTTTTTGTGTTTTGTTTCAAGATTATGCCTCTAAGCAAGAAATATTAGGATTGATTTTAAATCACCAAATTGCAAATTTATCTTTGTATGGATTTGGAATTAAGGCATTTACACTTTCAATGATCGAAACCGCTTTGGAATTAACCAATCATACTATATCAGGAAAAGGAATTGAAAAAATAATTACTATTGGAAAGGATTTATTGCAAAAACCGGTAGAATTAATGCCGAACGTGGAAAAAGTATTGGGAGAATTGCAAGGGAAATACAAATTGGTTGTTGCCACAAAAGGCGATTTAAAAGACCAACACCGCAAACTTCACGATTCAGGAATTGGTGCTTATTTTCATCATATTGAAGTGATGAGTGATAAGACTGAATTGGATTATCAAAAAATGTTAGGGCGATTGGATTGTGATCCTAAAGATTTTTTAATGATTGGAAATTCTCTAAAATCGGATGTTTTACCTATTTTAAACATTGGAGGTTATGGAGTTCATATTCCTTATCACACCACTTGGGAATACGAAAAAATTGATTTTGAGATTGAGCACGAGAATTTTTACTCCTTTGAAAATATTACAGAAGTCTTGTCGCTTTTAAAATAATTTTTGTGATTCATGGCGGAGAATATCTTTAATTTTTTGCCACAGATTTAACGGATTTCCACAGATTTTTAAAGTAAAATCGTGGCTTAGAAACAGATGAATTCATTCTGAATAACAACAAAAAAAGCCGCAGTTGACCAGAAATAGGCAAACTGCGACTACTAAATTACTTGCTTCCCAATAGCATTAATTCATCAATTACGACTTCGGTGATGTAGCGTTTTTCTCCGTTTTTATCTTCGTAACTTCTGTGGGTTAGTTTTCCTTCGATGGCAATTTCTTTACCTTTTACGACATATTTTTCAATGATATCGGCGGTTTTTCCCCAAGCAATAAGACTGTGCCATTGGGTTTCTTCTACTTTTTCCCCTTTTTCGTTTTTGTAACTTTGGTTGGTGGCAACGTTTAATTTGGCTAATTTTTTTCCTCCATCGAATGTTTTGATTTCTGGATCATTACCAACGTGACCGATTAACTGTACTTTGTTTCTTAATGTGCTCATAGCGTTTTAATTTAAATGGTTTATAAAAAATGTTTTTCTTTTGCCGATACTTGTTTGATTTCGACATTGCAAAGATGGGACGACATCCAAAATTTATTCGGTTGTTAACTGTTTACTTTCGGTTGTAGTTGTTTGTAAGCGTTTGTAATTGGAAAATTATAAGTATATTTGATTGATTGTAAAAGTTTTAAGCAAAAATTAAAAACACAAAAGACAATTCCCAATTAGCCCCGATGGCAGAGAAAATACCATGTTTTTACATGGATTGAAACGAACAGCGGGAATAGGATTGGTAAAAATAGACTGGCAATTCGCTTCAAAAATAAATTAATAAAATAAGTTTTTATAAACCCGCAATAACAAAAAAATGAATAAAACTTGTTTGGAATGCAACGATAAAATTGTGGGGCGCGAGGATAAAAAGTTTTGCAGCGACGGTTGTAGGAACACCTATAACAACAAAATCAATAAGGATAGCACGAATTTTATGCGCAATGTGAACAACAAATTGCGGAAAAATTATCGGATTTTGGGCGCTTTGAATGTAGAAGGGAAGTCGAAAACAACGCGTGCAAAATTGCTAAGTAAGGGATTTGATTTTGAGTTTTTTACGAATATTTTGAATACCAAAACAGGGAATACCTATTATTTTATATATGACCAAGGCTATATGGCATTGGAAAACGATTATTTTATGTTAGTCAAAAAAGATATTTAACTTCAAATTTATTACAAATGAAAAACAGATTCACCGCCATTTTATCGTTACTATTTATTGCTGGAACCATAGGATTAATTTACTTGTTAATGATGCCGCAATGGGTTTCAACGGATGATTCTTTGCTTTCGGAATATTCTACAAAACGGGCACTTGAAAAAGTGAAAGTTATTTCGGAAAATCCCCATTTTGTAGGTTCGGAGAAGCATAAAATGGTGGGGGAATATTTGGTAAATGAATTACAAAAATTGGGATTGGAAACCCAAATTCAGGAAGGAACTACTTTTTCGGATTGGGGAAACTTGACGAAATCTAAAAATATATTAGCGAGAATTAAAGGATCTGATAGTTCGAAAGCATTGTTGTTGCTTTCACATTACGATAGCGCGCCGCATTCGTATTCCCATGGCGCAAGCGATGATGCTTCGGGAATTGCAACTATTTTAGAGGGTGTTCGTGCTTTTTTGGCCAGTAAAACACCGCATAAAAATGATATTATTATTCTATTTTCTGATGCCGAAGAACTGGGGTTGAACGGAGCGGCACTTTTTGTAACCCAAAGCAATTGGGCGAAAGAAGTGGGTTTGGTTTTGAATTTTGAAGCCCGAGGAAGCGCTGGGCCAAGCTATATGTTGATGGAAGTGAACAAGGGAAATGCCAATATGGTAAAGGAATTTACGGCTGCTAACCCACGTTATCCAGTTTCAAATTCCTTGATGTACAGTATTTATAAAATGTTGCCGAACGATACTGATTTGACTGTTTTTAGAGAGCAAGGGAAAATTCAAGGATTCAATTTTGCGTTTATCGACAACCATTTTAATTACCATACGGCGCAGGATGATTTCAATCATTTGAGTCCTAAAACTATGGAGCACCAAGGGACTTATTTAGTTCCGTTATTGAATTATTTCTCTAATTCCGACTTGACTTCTTTACAATCGGGGGACGATTATGTATATTTTAACATCCCATTTAAATTTGTTAGTTATCCTTTTTCTTGGGTTTTACCAATGGCAATTATTGCTGTTTTTCTGTTTTTATTTTTAGTATTTATAGGACTTGGCAAACGAGTTTTGTCATTTTCAGAAATTGGAAAAGGCTTTTTAATTTTCCTTGGAGCGTTACTAGTTTCAGGAGTTACTACTTATTTTGGTTGGAAATTGTTGTTAAAGATTTACCCACAATACAATGATATTCTTCATGGTTTTACCTATAACGGTCACGATTATATAGGTGCGTTTGTATTTTTGAGTTTGGCGATTTCGTTATTGTTTTATTCTAATTCCAATTCGGAAAATAAAATAGAGAATTATTCTGTTGCACCATTATTTATTTGGATTTTAATCAATTTTGTGATTGCTTTTTATTTGCCTGGAGCTGGATTTCTAATTATTCCATTATTTTTCAGTTTGTTTATGCTGGCTTATTTTGTAACCACTCAAAAAACAAATCCGATACTGAATTTAATTTTGAGTATTCCCTCATTAATAATTATTGTTCCATTTATTATAATGTTTCCAATAGGATTAGGGTTAAAAATATTGGCTGGAAGTGCGGTGTTAACTGTTTTGGTTTTTGGTTTGTTGTTACCAATATTTGGATCGTTTCCTAGAAAAGGTTTTTGGGCATTGGTATTGTTTTTAATAGCAATTGTATTTTTCATAAAGGCTAGTTTCAATTCTGGTTATGATGTAGGAACTGCAAAACCAAACAGCTTGCTTTATGTTTATAATGCCGATACTAAAAAAGCGGTTTGGACTACCTATGATTTAAATTTAGACTCTTGGACGAAAATGTACTTGGGCGAAAATCCAAAAGAGGCAACCGAATTAAACAAGAATCCATTGTTTAGCAAATATAATTCGGGATTTACTTATTCAACTGAAGCCGATGTAAAAGAAATAAGCGATCCTACAATTTCATTTTTACGGGATAGTATTGCGGGGTCTCAACATTATTATAAGATAAAAATTACTCCCAATCGAACAGTAAATCGTTATGATGTTTTTGCAAATGAAAAAATGACGTTCTATAATTTAAAGGCAAATGGAGCTTCGGCATTAGACCAAAAAGGAAGTATTTATAAGCGAAGAGGGAAGAAATTAGTTAGCTATTATGTTGTTGATAATGAGCCGTTGGAATTACAATTTTCTATTCCTGTTAATGCGGTTTTTGAAATGGATTTAATGGAAAGTTCGTTTGATTTAATAAATAATGAAAAATTCAGAATTGTAAAAAGATTGCCTTGGATGATGCCAAAGCCATTTGTATTAAATGATGCTGTTGTGATTCAAAAGAAGATTGTTACATCCAATGTGATTCGAAAATCAGATAATTTCAAATCTAGGAATTTGACTTCGAAAGATAGTTTGAAAGTTAGTATTGATACTTTAAAAACCAGATAAATTTAAGGAAAGAATAAGAAAGGAACCGAACACAATTTGTGATGAGATAATTGGAATGGTTTTTCTGCCACAGATTTAATAGAATTTTATATTTTACAAAATAATCTGTGCTTATCTTTGAAATCTGTGGCAAAAATATATTTATTCTGACGTTTCAAAAATTTAGAAATCAAATAGGTTACAAATAATAATAATGACAAAAATTAGCATTCTTGGTTGCGGTTGGTTGGGATTGCCTTTGGCGAAAGCCATAGTAGAAAATGGATTTTCGATAAAGGGGTCGACGACTTCTTCTGAAAAAATTGCAACACTTGAACAAGCAGGAATAACTCCTTTTTTAATCGAAATAGGCGAAAGCGGTATTAATGGTGATGTAGATCAATTCTTGTTGGAGAGCCAGATTTTAATAATTAATATTCCACCTAAATTAAGAGGGAATTCCACTGATAATTTTGTTTCTAAAATAGAAAACATCCTTCCATTTATTGAAAAATCAGGAATTAAAAAAGTACTTTTTGTGAGTTCTACCTCTGTTTTTTCTGATGAAAACAAAGTGGTTACTGAAGAAACCATTCCAAATCCTGATACCGAAAGCGGCAAACAATTGCTAAAATGCGAGAAACTATTACAACAAAATTCTCATTTTGAAACTACTATTTTACGTTTTGGTGGGCTTATTGGAGAAGACCGTCATCCGATTTATTTTTTAGCTGGGAGAAGTAATATTGAAAATCCAGATGCGCCTATAAATTTGATTCATCAAGAGGATTGCATTGGAATTATTTTAAAAATCATTGAAAGTAATTGTTGGCAAGAAACGTTCAATGCAGTTGCTCCTTTTCATCCCAGTCGTGAAGAGTATTATTCTCAAAAAGCAAAAGAATATAATTTGGAACCTCCTATCTTTACGCATTCAAAACCATCAATTGGTAAAACCATTTTATCTGATAAATTAGAGATTGTTTTGAAATACCAATTTAAAAAAGGGAGTTTATAATTGATACAAAAATTAAAATCTATAATTCATTCGAAAATTACTTCAATAGGATTGCCAATTTTGGCACTTTGTTGGGTAAGTTTTTTTTGGGGAACTACTTGGATTGCCTCCAAAGAAGGGGTGAAATACATGCCCGCGTTACAGCTTGCAGCTATTCGCCAATTTTTAGGTGCCACCTTATACTTGTCTTATTTTTTATTTAAGAAAACGCCTTGGCCAAAAGGTAAACAATGGAAAACGATATTCATATTGAGTATTTTAAATTTTGTTTTAAGCAATGGTTTAAGCACTTGGGGAGTGAAATATATCAGCAGTGGTTTGGGAGCAATTATTGGCGCGTTGGTTCCGCTTTGGGTTGTAATTATTAGTTTGTTTAGAGGAGAAAAATTAGTAAAATTGGCTATTGTGGGATTGGTTGTAGGGTTTGCTGGAGTATGTGTAATTTTCTACGAACATTTAAGTGATTTCTTGATTTTTGATTTCCGCTTTGGCATAATAATATCGGTAATATCCACTTTAACTTGGGCTTTTGCCACATTATATACTAAGAAAAAAGCGGCAAGTTTTAACCCTTATTTTAGTTTGGGAATCCAAATGTTTATTTCAAGTATTTTCCTTTTTGCGTATTTGGGTGCTACGGGATCGGCAGTAAGTTTATCAACTATTCCAGTTATTTCTTGGGTTTCAATTGGTTATTTGGTGATTTTTGGATCGGTGCTCACCTTCATAGCTTATATTTATGCGTTACAACATTTGCCTGCAGAAATTAATAGTATTTACGCTTATATCAATCCAATAATTGCGGTTCTTTTAGGGGCTTATATTTTTGGCGAACCATTAACGTTAGCAATTGCAATTGGTGGAACAGTCACTTTATTCGGACTTTATTTAGTTAATAGATCCTTTCAAAATTCTAAAAAAGCATAAAAAAATCCCATTTTGAAATACAAAATGGGATTTTTAAATTTATATAAATTGGTTATTACCAAATTTTTACTCTTTTTTCAGGAGCAACATACATCGAGTCACCTTCTTTAATGTTAAATGCAGAATAGAAAGCATCAACGTTTTGAATTGGCACATAAGCGCGGTACATTCCTGGAGAATGCGGATCTGTTTTTACTTGATTTTTCAAAGCTTCGTCTCTCATTTTAGATCTCCAAATTGTAGACCAAGAGATAAAAAATCGCTGTTCAGGAGTATAACCATCAATTAAACCTGGATTTCCATTTTCTTTCAAATACAATTGTAATCCGTCGTAAGCAGCATTCACCCCGCCTAAATCACCAATGTTCTCTCCTAATGTAAATTTACCATCTACATGAGTTCCTGGCAATGGTTCTAATGCAGAATATTGATCAGCAAGTGCGTTACCTAAATTGGTAAACTTTGATAAATCTTCAGCTGTCCACCAGTCAATTAAATTTCCATCTGCATTATAAGTTGCTCCTTGATCGTCAAAACCATGAGAAATTTCATGCCCGATTACTCCACCAATTCCACCGTAATTTACCGCTTCGTCTGCTTGGTAATTGTAAAATGGCGGTTGTAATATTGCCGCTGGGAATACAATTTCGTTGTAAGAAGGATTGTAGTAAGCGTTTACCGTTTGAGGAGACATTCCCCATTCTGATTTATCAACAGGCTTACCTAATTTATCTAATTCTTTCGCCCAACGCCAGTTAGAAATATTTCTTATGTTTTGAAAATAGCTTCCACCATCTTCAGGACTTTTAACAACTAAAGCAGAGTAATCTTCCCATTTATCAGGGTAACCTATTTTTATTGTTAATTTATTCAACTTTTCAACCGCTTTTGCTTTAGTTTCAGCCGACATCCAAGTCAAATTATTGATTCTAATTTCATAGGCTCTCATTACGTTTTTAATCATCTTCATCGCTTTTTCTTTAGCTTCAGCTGGGAACATTTTTTCAACGTATAATTTTCCTAAAGCTTCTCCAACCGTTCCATTAACAACTTGTAAAGCTTTTTCCTGACGCGGTCTTTGTTTTAAAGCTCCCGTTAAAGTTTTTCCGTAAAACTCCCAGTTTGCAGTTTCAATAGTTGTAGATAATTGGCTTGAAGCTCCTCTTAACAACATCCAACGCATGTACGCTTTCCAATCGTCAACTTTATTTTCAGTGAATAAAGTTTGTAACGAACTCATGTATCTTGGTTGAGAAACGATAATAGTATCAATTTTAGCAATTCCGATTCCTTTGATATAAGTGTTCCAATCTATTGAAGGAAGCATTTTTTGCAAATCGGCAATTGCAGTTGGATTGTATTGTTTTTTACTATCTCTACGCTCCACACGGTCCAATCTTGGTTTAGACATTTGGATTTCTAAAGCAAGAATTTTCTCAGCATTTGCTTTAGCTTGTTCTGGAGATTCATTTAAGAATTGTAACATTTTTGCAACGTGAAGAACATATTTCTCGCGTTTTTCTTTAGAATCTTTATCTTCAGATACGTAGTAATCACGGTCTGGCAATCCTAAACTACCTGGACCAACACTTACTACATTTCGATTACTATTTTTTTCATCGGCTCCAATTCCGATTCCAAAAAACCCAACACCTCCGCCTTGAGCTTCTGTTTCCATCATCAATTTTTCTAAATCTTTGATGTTTTTCACCGCATTAATTTTCGCTAAATAAGGTGCTAGTGGAGTAATTCCTTGTTTGTTTCTTGCCACAGTATCCATAGCGGCTTTGTACATAATAATCGCTTTACCTTGATCGGTATTTGATTTATATTTTGGATTTTTTGATGCCTCTTTCAAAATAGCTAAGGCATCTTTATCAGTGTTTTGACGTAATTCATCAAAACTTCCCCAACGCGTTTTGTCAGCAGGAATTTCCGTGTTTTTTAACCAAGTTCCATTCACAAATTTGAAAAAATCTTCACTTGGCTTTACCGATTTATCCATAAAAGGAACGTTTATTCCAGGCGTTTTTTGCGGGGCTTCTTTTTGTGCATTCGCCGATAATCCAATCAGGGCTGGAATAACGTACAACAATGTCTTATTAAAATTAAGTTTCATAATTAGTTACTATTTAGTTAGACTTCAAAAATATTGATTATTTTTTAAATAATTATTAAAAGAGTATAAATAAAAAACCCCAACTTCATTTATCAGATTGGGATTTTTATTTTGGAATAGTGATAGTTAGTTTTTTATAATCCTTTTCGTTATGCTTTTATTCTCTGAAATAATTTTCACAAAATAAACACCAGCGGAAACATCAGAAATATCAAATAAAACGCTGCTTTGATTATTTTCAAATTCGGATTTAGAATAG
>Ga0247722_10000538_pt1 | contig 22899 bp, 27 predicted proteins | sample MSEWelMarce3H_FC_FD_189094 | JGI IMG/M metagenome (GOLD analysis project Ga0247722, IMG submission 189094) | Subsurface sediment microbial communities from gas well in West Virginia, United States - MSEEL Well Study Marcellus 3H_FC | ecosystem: Environmental > Terrestrial > Deep subsurface >... | reverse complement strand
TATATAATCTGGATTAACAGCGGGTAGCAAGTTAGGATCAACTATCTGTGCTAGTTTACGCTGATATTCTCTCCACCATCCAGTGTTTCTTATTTGTGTAAGAATACGCTGACTGGCAAGTTCTAAGTAATCGTTGATTTCGTCTTCTGTTAAATCTTCATTGGCTTCAAAAACGCGACTATCACGCTGAGTGACATCCTCATAAGTTGCGAAACTTACGAATGTTTTGTAACTGTATATAAATGCTCTGTTCATTGTGATAGTCCTTTAGATTAATTTAGCAATTAAGGGTTGATGCTTGAGTCAAACTGCAAGTAACGACCGTAGTTGTTTTGTAGGATACCTGTGCCATAGTATGCAGAACATACAATGTCATCACCCAAGAAACTTGCACGGCGTTGTGTCTCAATAGAGATATCACCAATCATACCAAGACCAAAAGCGTCACGGTGGAAAACAGCACCATTAAAATCACCAGCTGTGCCAGTGTTAGCAATGTTAGATGTTTCATAAACTGGGATACCAGCGATTTGACCAACATAGCCCATACGCATAGCTTCGTTAGAAACTTCACTGTATGCACCTGCTGTGAATGGAGTGTTACCTTGAGTTGTCAAAGCTGCCTTCAAGTCATAGGCAATTTCTGGGTGCAATACGCAGACCATTCCTTCTGAAGGAACAGCACTGGCTTTCAATTTAGCAACTGCTTTGAAAATATCAGCGGCTGTGATTTGACCTGTGCCATCACCAAAGCCAGCATTCAATAAACCAAACTTAGCTGTCAAGTCTTGGTCCATTTTACGAGCAATAGCTTCACCAAATAGTTTACCTAAGTCAGCAACAACGTTAGAAGCGGCTGATGTGCGAGCCAAGTCAGTTAACAATGTGCGGATAGCAACTGGGCTAACAACTAATTGTGCTGTGTTTGTGCTAACTGCTGTGTTATCAACTTCATTACCTTCAGTAACAGCGGCTGCTGACTGAGTTGGGTAAATTGGAACATTTACATTTTTACCTTGACCTGGAGCCAAAGTATAATTCTTTACGAGACCACGCATAATGGATCTCTCGCTGGCTACGAACATCGCTTCTTGGATGATCTCTGGTAGCAAGTCGTTTAGTGTTGTGGTTGTTGAACCGGCCATAATAAATTTCCTTTATAAAATTAGGCTAATCCTGCAGATTTTCTATATTCTGCGTAGATTTTTCTGTGCTCAGGATTTTTCATATCCAAGCTCTTTAAGTCTAACTTCTTAGTAGTATTTGCTGTGACATTGCTTTTAGTATTAGTTGTGGCAGGTGCTGCCGACACAAAATGCGGATTGCTTTGTAGCCACGATTGGACAAAACTATCTACACTTACGGGCTTGCCGCTGTCATCGTAGCGAACAACACCCTTTTCATCTAATACTTCAACTTCACCTTCCGGACTAAGTCTAACTTGATTACGAATCAATGCTTTGACTTGATCTGGATTAACAGCACGATAACGAGCTGCCGCATCTACAATAGGAGTTTCAACTTTGAAACTTTCTATTACTCTATCCCTCTTTTGAATTTCTGCATCCTTCTTGGCTGCTAATTCTTGTATAACACGATCAAACTCTCCACGCTTTAGTTGTTGCTCTTGTTGAATCTTTTGATGCTGACTAACGATTTCTCGTAGTTGCTCTGGATCACCAAGTTCTTCATACTTGCTTGAGTATTTCTTTTCTAGTTGACTTTTGGTCTTTGCTAGAATAGCATTTACTTCAGCTTGCGTAAAAGTTTTCTCTGTTGCCTGAGTTTCATTGGAAGGCTCAGTTCCTTCATTGTTGCCAATATTTTGTTCGGTCATTGTATCCGCGCCTCTTTCTAGAGTTAAGTTTGTGGACAAATAATTTTGTCCGTATTGTATTTATACTTTTTTATTCGCTTATTGGAGCCCACACAGCACACCAATAATTTGTTCTTACTGGAGCATTGTTCCAGCGTGTGCATAATCCTTCTAAGTAATATCCGCAGTTCTTACAGTTTTCGCTGCCTGTGGCTAGGTCATATGCTTCAGGTAAGTCAGGACTAATAGGCTTACCATCAGGATAAACATAATGAACTTCTTCTTCATCAGGACTGGGAACACCTTCTTGTTCAGCGTATTCTTCTTCAAGTTCGTGTTCAGGACTTTCAATGTCAATAGTTTCCATAACAGCATTTTCTATCAATGCTCGTTTAACTGGATCTTGAACAATCTCAGATGCTGTCTTAAGTTGACTTAGTTCATTGTCAGTATTATGAAGTGCAAAATTATCTGGATATGTAATCTCGCCATCCCAAGTTGCACCCATATAGGTGTAAATGATCTGCCAGATTTGTTCTTCTGCTAGTTCTAAGTTATCAGCAATACTGCTTAGTCTTGCGTTAAGTAATTGGAATTCTGTTTCTATAGCGATTCCTGACATCTCACGAGTTTCTGTTACGCGAACTGCGCCAACATTACCCATACTGTCAATCATCTTTTTTCTGTTGTTGATAGAATTATAAATCTTATCAATCTGACCACCTTCAAACTGTAGAACATATGGCTTTAAGTTAGCATCTAGATTTTCTTCCATTGTAATAACTTGACCTGCTGCCGCACCCTGTGCGTTTGTGCCAGCAGTTGCAACTAAACTTGGGTGAGTGTCTAATCTAATACTGTCATAGACTTCTGCAAGTTCATTGTAAATCATACGCTGTTGGTCAGCAATGTCATCAATCAAACTATTGCCTAAACCTCTAACAGGACTGCGTTCTGCATAAGCACAAACAAATGGTAGATAACCTAGACCATTTATTTCTTCCGTCATTTCTAATACACGCTCTTGTTGTGTGTCAGCACGATAAGTTGTAATCTTTTCTGTAGTCCATTCCTTGACAATGGTTTCAGTACCATTGACTTCTTCAACATACTTGATATAGTCTAATTGATAACCGCCATTAGGTTGACGCTTCCAACGCCAGTCTGTAACTGCTAATGGATTGTACATTGACAAATATGGTCTAGCATTCATAGCCTGTTCATCTGCCATAGTAACTGCGCCAACATTGGCCTTGGCCACACAGATCCACATATGGCCAAATACACTGGTCCAAGTTGCTACATCTTTCATAAACGCATCCATACTGCGTCCATCTAAGTCAGCATCTTCTAAAATGTCTTCAATGGTAAAGTTATTTTCTAAACTACCAAACTCTCTGTCAGGCTTTTCTCTAAACAAGAAACTAATGTAAAGACTGATTAGACTTTTACATTGATTGTCTAACGGGCAGTTGTTTAACCTAGCGGCATAGTCTGCATCGCTTTCTAATGCATAACGCTGTAGGTAAGCACCTTCACGATAGGCCTGTCCACCAGTATATGAATCTAATAAAAACTTCCAGCGTAGTTGATTTCTGCTGTAAGTTGTGTTGCCACTTGTTGCCTGTAAATAGGCATTTTGAAATGTTTGTAACTCGGCCATAATTATAGGCTCCTTTTAATCTAATATTTATGCTAATGCGTGGCCAAATCTTTGTGGCGCTCTAATCTCTATTTCTTTGTTAATTGGAAATAAGAATTGTATTGCGTAAGTTAACGCATCAAATTGATGATCAAATCCCGAATCTTTGTCAGGGATCTGTGTGCCTTCTTTATAACAAAATTGCTGAAGGCTTTTAATAGTATGCTTGCATTTGGCGTCAATGTAAAAGCGACAAGTACCATCATCACGCAAGTGAAAAAGACTGTTGGCTGCATTTATTCTATCCTTAACTAATGGATGTTGTTTATGATATCTAACTGCGAATCCTGCATTCTCTAATAACTTAATGTCTGTATTTCCGTTTGCTGATGTCTTACGCTGAACACCTGCTGGATCTGGAAATATCTGTATAGGATTTCTAGGGTATCTATTTCTAATCTCATCAATTAGTTCATTAGTATTACTACTATGTAAAACAATCTCATCTATTTGATGTAAACCATCTCGGGTGCGACGCATAACTGTGCAACTCATTGGATTCACATTGAAGTCAGTGCCCAGTATAAGAGGTTCTGTTGCTGACACAGGTTCTGCAGATTTAACATTGTGTTGACCAAAACTATAAGCAATGATACCTGAGAAGTTTTCAAAAGTAGCCATAAACTCTTGTCTAAAAGTTCTAGCATCTAAATCCGCTCTAGCCTGTGCAACTTCTTCTTCTGGAACATTGCCTCCATCAATAGTAGTGAATTGAAAACTAACCCAATTCTTTTTAGTAAGTGCATTGTCAAACAAATCTTTAAACCAATTCATACCCTTAGGTGTGCCTAGAAATAATGCGTGTCCACCAGTATCACTTAATGTTGGGCGTAATACTTCATACCACGCTTCAGGATGCATATCAGCAACTTCGTCTAAGACGATAAAATTATTGCCAGTTCCTCTAAGTGCATCAAAATTCTCTGCACCTTTGAGTTGTATCTCACTGCCATTAACTAATTCTAAACTAAGTTCTGTTTCATTTACTTTGCGAACCCAGTTGATGCTGGTAAGTTTCTTTTTTAACTTTTTCCACAAGATATTTTTAGCCATTCTATATGTTGGAGCAACATAGATAACTTTTTGATCTGGTAAGCTGGCAAACTTGGCAATTTCTCTAAGTGCTAAATGTGTTTTGCCAAATCTTCTACCACAGCAGGCCACCCTGAATCTAAATGGTGCGTCAGCAATCATTCGTTGTGCTTTACTCAGTGCCATCTAATTCTTTTAATTCTTCACGCATATCATCAAGATCTTCTTGACTAACTTCTTCATCATCTGTGAATGGCAATACTTTACTATCATCTGTGGTCATTCCACTATCACTCATTCCCAGCATATTTTTTGCTAAGAAGATTTGAACTGCGGCATTTAGGTTTACACAAGCGTTCTTAAGCATTGCTCTGCGTAAACTAATCTTCAACGATTCACGACCCTTTGTTAAGTTTTCGCTAAAGTTGTATCTAATGGCTTGTTCAGTAACACCAAACCAGTTTGCTATATCAACATTGGTGCAGCCTAATGCGGCTAAGTCTTCTACTTCTTCAGGAGGAATAACAACATTGTTGCGGCCTATTAATTTGCCTTCAACAATCTTTTCTCCCCAAGCATTGGCTTTACCTTGTGCCATTTACAATATATCCTTTAGTTTTTTTAACTCACTGTTCGTGAGAAACATTTCATAGCGTGTGTCTAATACACTTTGACTGTAAAATTCAATATGCCAACAGTCTGTGGCTTCTACCCAAGTCTTTTTAACTCTAAGTTTATAATCGTTGTTGTTGATTATATCCCAGCTTTCTTTTGGTGCTTGTCCACCGTATACAAAGAATTGTCCGTGTTTGCTCATTATATATTTACCCTTTATTTTTATAAAATCTTTTTTACAGAAAAATCTGTTGTGATAAACTTTGCATTTAACTTCTTAGCTAAATTCTTTGCTGGTGCTGGACTAGGAAAAACAGTTTTAATATATTTTCTTATTTCGCCTTGAGCAGTCCAGCGTCTTGTTCTAAAACTGATAGGTTGATCTTTGTATAACACAGCCCATAGTCCTGATGCTGTCATAATATCTATGCTGTCAAAATCACTGACATTAGTTGATATAATAGTTTCAGCTGGTGGTCTGGCCATCTAAGACTTTCAATGGTTTAAGTATACGCTGTAATTCTGGACAGACAATATTAGCCTGCATCCAGTTTTCTTTGTCCCAATATATTCTCCAATAGTCAAACTGCATATCATATTCTTTGTTGGCAGCAAATCTAGTAATAGTAGTTTTGGCTAGTTCGCTGACATCTTCGTCTAGTAAACTAAACATATATTCGCTGATTCTAGTTTCAAATCTGTTGATCATAATAGTAGTCCTTGAGTTGTGGAAATTCTTCAATGGCTAAAAACCAGTTTGGTCTTGTAAATGTTAATGTATAAATTCTTGTTCTTGGATCAAACAGCATAATGCTACAATGACTTTTTAACACATTAACAAAATCTTGTATGTTATACATCTGTGTTAGTACAGCAAATTCTTCAACAGGTATTTTAGCATCTATCATACTGGATCTCCAAATTTGTTTTTAAGTCTGTTATTTGTTTTAAGTTCAAAGTGATTGGGATTACAGCACATCTGGTTAGCACACTTCAATGTTACTTGATAGGGAGTAACATCTTGGCCAGTTTGACTCATATAAACTAATCTTCTTGCCTGTGTCATCTGTGGAACACCATTTTTTCTTGCGCCCATTAAAGCACCACTAGGGCTCATTGCACCTGAATATTCCCAGCATTGTTCAGTGTCAAAACTTGTTTCAATCTTTGACCACAATATTTCGTCGTTCCACGACCAAGGGCCTATGTGTTTGTATTCAGGTTTTAATGTGTAATGGTCGTGTCTCATTGTGGTTCCTCTGTATAATACAATGCTAATATTTCAGGATTGGCTTTAAACAAATGCAGTATACCTGCAGCCATAGTATCAACCTGTTGTTCTGTTAGGCATTGGTTCAATGTTATTTCTAAGCAATGCACTAATTCGTGAGTCAATGTCTGCAACATAACATCTTCAGGTAGATCTGGATCTAGAATAATTGTATTGGTCATTGGATCGCATAGGCCCATTGTTTCGTGTAGTTCTTTGGCACCTGCTGTTCTTATCTGCCATTGCTGACTCATAAATGTAAATCCACTGGGTATCTGCATATTATTATTCCTTATAGTGTATTTATCTTTTGTTGTCTAAAAAGCTATGATTAACAACAATACTATCTTTGATAGTCGCAATTAATCTGCCGTTTTTATAGTGTTCTCGAGTACCATCGGGATAGTCTTGCCAATAACTTAACTTGGGGTTTCTTAAGTATTCTACTAAAAACTCTTGTTCATTAAGTTCGTGATATATAATATCTTTGATAGTTTCACTGTCATTTTGTTCAATAATAATTGTTTCTGGTATTCTGTATTTCATTTTTTTCCTTTACTTGCGTTGCAACTTCTGCATAATATTTGATAGTCAGCTCTTGCATCGTGATATTCTATCCAACTATCAAATTCTTCTGGTTTAATTAAATTGTGTCCAATTTGTTTTAATCCTGTGCCTGTATCAACATTGGGATTTTGTTCAAACCATTGTTCAAATAATGTATTAAATGGTATAGTTTTATGATCCACTTGTAAATTATCCGTTGTTTGACATTGTTCACACTCTTCTGCAAACTGTCTAATTTCATTCATTAATGGTGCAATAGCTGCTCTACAGGCCTGTGCTACATCTTGTCGGCGTTTGGCATCTATGGGTTTAGCATCTATTGCTTTATTCCAACTTTTAAAATCTTCAGTATCTTTAACCCAAATGTTTCTTGTGCTTGAATTAGGTGGAGGAGTTAAACGTTTTTGATATGATTTATAAGTCCAACCTGTAATAGCATTAACTATTGCTACTTCTTCTTTTGTAAAATCTTTGTTTAATAGGATAGAGTCTAAAAATTCCCCCATTATCTTTTTACGATTTGCTTTTGTATCTTTAATCATTTGTAGTCCATCTCCACATATCGCAGTTTAATCTTTGCATAAGAGTAATCATAGTTGTATGTCTAGTGTGTGTTGAATATGCTTCATTCCATATTTTATCTACATCCGCAAGTCCTGTGCGTAAACTACTATCTGTACCTGCTATCGTGCTGATAATATCCTTAAATTCTAAATATCCTAGCCCTTTGCTTTTACAAACAACTGCTAATGGTAGTGCATCTGCATAACGCATATTACTGCCAGTTAACAAAGTTTTGTAAATGCTAGGTGCTAATGGATCTATTTCGCCTTCTTTTGGTCCTGCAATAATATTATTGCTAATTTCTTTAACGGATAAGAATAATGCTTCATATCTGCGATCTGTTTTATTCCATTCAATAAATCGAATATCTGCATTATCTTTACTATAGCAAGGCAAATAAAATGCTTGGCTAATAGTAAAACTTGCTCTATCCACATTAAAAGTATCGCACATACTGTCGTGTCTTTGATCAAATTCGATTCTAGTCAAAGGTGTGTTTAGAGGTAATAATAATCTAAACTTTTCTTTTTCTTGACTATTTCTAAAAGTACTGTATATTAAAAACTCATAATCAATAAATTCTTCTACAGCATCTTGTAGTGTTCTAGTTCCATCAATGTCTAATACTAACGCATAAATCTGTGCTACATTTGGTTTACATCTACGTATAAATCCTGGCTTATGTTCCGGACTTTCAAAATTGTCAATCCAAGAACATAAGTTAAACATCATTGGATCTTCTTTGTTTTCTACAAGTTGTTGACTATCTTTTAGAATATTAACAACGGTTTCAAAATCGCAGTCTACAACTACATCAGGATGTATATACGCATCATTTATGTTTTTATATAGATTAAACTTCATAATTTACTACTTTCTTAAACGGGGTGACCCTTAAAAATAACGGGGTAACACAACGGGGTGATTTGCTGAAAAATTGACCCTGACCTGCCTTGCAGGTGCCTGTAATGCTGGTTTTACTCATCTTCATCCTCATAAACGGGGTAAACGGGGTTGATTTGCGTTTTTGTAAAAAGCTGGTCTGCAACATCTATTTCTGCTGTTTCTACACTAAAATCACGCAGTTCTAAACTGTCTTTAGTGATTGGAGTTTTCTTGCTCCAAGGTTCGTTGCTAATCAAACGGAAGTCAAAAGTGTTAGCAGTAGGATCAATTCTACGAATAGCACCTTTATCTTTTTCTACCAACCCTCTCGGACCCATACTAATTTTATAATAGGCCTGTTCCACTTTTTCTACACTCTTATGTCCTTTTCTACTTAAAAACTCATCAAACTTTTTAGTCATTGGACCAGCATTTTTAATGCGTTCTTCAGTAGTTGCTTCAATAATCTGTTTAAGAAACTTCATCGGCATAAAACCTTGATTAATCATAATAGGCAATACTTGTTCAAATATAGTGGTCCAATTATCTTTTTGTTCTGCAATTCTATCCAAATAGTCAACACCGTGCAATGGTGGCAATACATTCATATTATGTACATCCCATTTTTCAATACAATGAGCTACCCATTTACCAGAACTGATTCTATTTTCGAATAGTTTAGTAGCCATTTCATCTGCGGCTCTTCTACTATCTTCATCGGTTATTTCATATTTCTCTTGTAAATGATCCAAAAGTTTAAGTTCTGTAGATATAATACTCCAACGTCTATCTTCTCCGCCGATACCTCCACCTACTAGTTTAACTAAACCTGTGTTATCTAATACAATAGTATTGGCTGTAGCATCGACTGTATAACTATCAATACCCTTGCGTTCAATCATTACAGCAGGGTTACCTGTATTTTGTTTAAGTTCATCTTGTGGAAAATTACTTTTCTTTTCATCATCTAATACTGTAATAACTTTACCTTCCATTACAGCATTAAAACCTCCAGTTAAGTTTTTACTGCGGATAAGTCCTACACCATTTTCTGTAAAAATACTTCGCAACAATACAATAAACATACCTTTACCATTACCGCCCGGGCGACCTGTAATACTTAAATTAGGAATAGTTTTACATTTTTCAGGATACAAATATTTGAACGCTACCCATTTTTCAATGTAATCAATATTTTCTTGTTTACCTCCAGCAAGACTATAAATTAAATCATCAAATAATGGATCATAGTCTGTACCATTATCTATAGGAGCCCAATATTTTCTTTGTTCATTAATAATGTTATAAACTTCATCATCTCTCCATTTATCATCATTAAAACTGCTGGTGCGAATAACATAACTTTTACCACAACGTTCAAAACATTGTCTAATATCAACTGAGCTAAGTTCATCAAACTGTCCGCTAGTCTTGCTTAAATTGTTTAATACGCCAGGCAATTCAGTTTTACTTAAAATAGTTTCCACTAGGTTAACTTTAGTTTCAGTTTTACTATAATTTCTAATCAAAATATATTTGTCATCACTGCTAATATAAGCAATAGTATTATTGGCAATAACGCTATCTAAACTTTGTTTTGCTTTCTTTTTATTTTGTTCTTGAATAGCATTTAACTCTGTAGTCAAATCGGCTATTTCGTGATCCAGTTTTTGTAGTTTTTCGAAACGAATATTTTTAACATCTGGATCAACTTCGTTATTGTAAAGTTTTTCAGTTTTACTTCTTTCCGTTTGCAAGGATTTAATTTTTGTGCGAATATTATCCGCGCTAGTTTCCTTGTTTATTTTTATAATGTTATCAATCACATTATTTCTCCTAAGGTTAGATATTATACTCAAAGGTTTGAGTATCGGAACACTTGGAGGAAATTATTATTGCCTCTCTACGTAGTTGCCACCGGAGTTTCACCGGACGGAATAAAACATCTCACTGCTTTACTCACCGCTTAAGGCCATTGAAGGCCTTAATTGGTTTGTGAGATTTTGTCAACTACGACAGAGGTGTAGCATTGCACTACACATTTATTTATCTCTTAATATTTTAATTGAGGCTTAGTTTCTGTCCATTCTGGATAACCTCCCATTCTTTTTATTTCGCTGTCATATTCATACCAAGTAATAGTCTTTTCTAACAATTCCCGTTTTAATAAATCAATGGTCTGTTGTTTGATAAATTCAGCACGTTCTGGACTGTTTAACATTTCGCGCTCACGAATATCTTTTTTAAGTTTTTTAACTTCTTCTTTATATCCTTGAACTCGTAAATCGTGTCCTTGTTGTTTTAGCATATCAATCAATTCTATGGCCACAGCACTTTGTTCAGCATTGCCTAAATCTTCTTCATAACGGATTTCTTTAGCCCTGCGTTCTGCTCTCCAATGACGAATTTGATGTGCAGTAACAATACTAGTATCTTTAATTAAATCTTCTAGAAAATCTCCGGCCTTCATATTAGTCAATGGATAGCCATCGTAAAATTCTATACCTCGCTGTTCATTGTCTCTGGCAAATTTTAATATCCATTCATATTCACTATCATCTTCTGTTTCTATTTCTAAAATAGGTGTTAATGTATACTCAATGCCTGCAGCCAATAAGTCACGACACCAGCGATATTTGTAAGTATCATATTCTGCGTGTTCCGGATTTAATGGATTTTTAAAATGTTCACGGCGTCTACGTTCTACATCATTAGTATGACCTACATAAAATACCACCGGTTCATTATCGGCTAAAAATGCCAATGTATATAATGTCTGCATCAAAAACCTCCTAGACAACGATCCATATCATCGTCCAGCATCTTTTGAAAATAATATTCTTGGCGTTCAGTCTGAGCCTGTTCTTCTTTGACCAGTTTATGCCATAGTGCAATATTGTGGCAGGCCAAGGCTTCTCTGCGTTCTTCTTCGTAGTTGAATAAATTTTGGTTTAACATATATCTCCTTTAATGTTGTATTGTATTTATCATTATACATTAAAAACAGTGGTTTATCAAGTAAAATTCAGCCAAAAGAAAAGACCAAGAATGCCTAAAAACTTGGTCTTTTCAGTGTAACAGGACTTGGCAGTACTTTGGCAAATACAAAAGAAAGGAATATAAAGGAATATATGTCTAAAATTGCCTGCTACAATACTTATTTATACAGGTTCTTCATAAATCATACTAAAGTATTACCCTATATTTTAGTATTATATCAACAAAAGTAGTAGACAAAAAAAAGCCCCAAGAGTTATAACACTCCCAGGGCTCAAAGTTTGCAGTAATTTTAACTAAAGGCAGGGGATTAATAATCCTCTACCTCACTATCAACCTCGGGCTGATAGTTTAGGACAGCACCTCTTGGTGTGCCCACAACTTTGACAAGTTTGTCATCGTCAAAGTATTTACTTTTAAATTTCTCATAATAGCCCTGTTGAAACAATCTTTCTTCAGTGGTAAAAGTTGAACGATTGCTATAATTGTTTTCTCTGTTTAACAATGGGCGACGAGGTCTAATTGGTTTGGCAGTGGCATAACGCCAAACAGCCTGTGGCTGTAATTTTAATATTTCTCTGTTGAACAAAACTGCCTGCAATTTTTCTTCGGCAACATATAAACTCATCCAACCTTTAAATTTTCTAGTATTGATTGTTTTGTCCAAATAATAAAAACATTGATGCTGAATAAACCGTAAATCGTGTGGTTTCTTATCGTAGATAGCAAAGTTGTAGTTATCAGGCTCAGCGCCTGTCCAAGTGGTATCAGGGCAACTGGTCATAGTCCAATCCAAGTGTTTAGTAATAACTAATCTTGGATCAACTAGACCAGATACTTGGGTATCAATGTATTGCCAATTGCGGCTTAAAGGTTCTCTCATATCCATATTTAGATATTTGATCCACTTTAATTATTTTACAATTAAGTATCCTGCAAATGCAAGTATGGCAGTGACAATAGTACCAAATGTCGCAATTAACTGTACTTGTTTACTGGAATTTTGACGCTCCAGCAATAACTTGATCTCGCTAAAGCCCTGTTGAGTTTGAGCTTTAAGGGCACTGACATCTGTTTCCAATTTGGCAAGTTTTGATTCCACATTGTCTAACCTTTCTTCAAGTGCTTTGTATCTAAGTTCACAGAGTTGAACGTGAGACTTTAATGTATTTTCTTTAAATCCGTCCATACGCTTACTTTTTCTTTTTTGCTCGCTGTTCGCTGAGGCGTATTGCCACACCTTGCTTTTGAGCCTTAGCTCGGCCGCCTGGTCCTGGGTAATAGTGTCCGCTTGATCCATACTTATATCCTGTTCCGCCTCTAGGGCCTGTTACTTTTCTAACTGGCATTATTTTCTCCCTGGGCGCTTCTTGCGATTAGTTTTCGTTCTCATTCCTCGTTCTGGTAAGTTTCTCATTTTATGCTCCTTTATGCGCCTACGGGCACTAGTGTTAAGAATAATGCTGATGTTGCAGGTCCAAATGCTGTTGCGGTAAATGTTGGGAAGTCAATGTGTGTGGCATCATCCACAGCATACATTAGTTCCCAATAATCAGTGCTGTTGCTACTTTCTATCATATTGTCCCAGCCTGCTATAGTTAGTGCGTCACCAGCGCCTGCGGCTTTTGGCACACCTACACGACCCATTGATCCTGGAACATCTGTGCCATTGCGTCTCCACCAAAAGTAAGCGATGTGTTCTGCGGCACTGTCATCATTTCTAACCTGCACACTGAACTGTAGTTTATACATACCAGCCGCACCAGGAACAATACGACTCGTAGTATTCACACTGGCGACATTAGCATAGTCTATGGTTGGTAATGCAAACGCATAAGCGGTATTGTCTGCGGCTGGAACTATAGTGTTTAAGTTTTGCCATTGTCCATAGACACGGTTGTAGTTGATGTTGTTACCGATTAGTAGATTGTTATTACTATCTTTGAATGTAGTAGTATCACCTTTAATTTCTGTGCTAACTCCACTGCTTAAAAATACATTAAGATTTGTGTTAGTTCCTGGTTTAACAATTTCAATGGCTACAGCAGTGCCTGCTTGAGAACTTGTCCAATTTTCTACAGCATACCAACGAAGTTCTCCACCTACAACATTGGCTGTGGTTGGTCCTGTGCCTGTGGTAAGATTACCATTGAAAGTAAATTGACCCAGTCTATCACCTGACTGTGTTGGCGATTTGCTGCCAGCACTTTCTCTAAATGCGTTAAAGTTAAATGTAGGAGTTACACTACCAGTTGCACTGGCACCATATAATGCGAACACACTGGCTGTAGCATCTAAGTCAAGTAATAGACTGCTGGAAGTGTATGGACTGCTCCAAGTATATTGTGCTCTTGTTCCATTGTCTACAACACCGGAAAGATAATTATTACTGCTGTTATTGATTCTAAACTCATTGCTTTTGATAGTGCTTGTTCCACCACCATTGACCTGTAAATTACCAGCCAAAGTAGTCAGTGTATTACTTGTCATAGTAATATTTGTATTACCATCACTGGCCTGTATGTCATTGCCACCAACTTTAATATCACCAGCAAATGAAGTTAATGTGTTACCATTTAAAGTGATATTTGTGTTGCCATCACTGGCCTGTATGTCATTGCCACTAATTCTTAAATCACCACCAACAGTTACTAAACTTTCAGTTAAGTTTAACATATTAAAGTTAGTGCCGCCTGTGCTTGATGGTCTAGTTCTAAATGCCTGTGTATCGCTGGCTAAAGTAGTAGAACTGAAACTCATACTTAATGCAGTTGCAGTTAAACCTGCAATACCGTTTGTAGCAGCCAAAGGACTTAATGCTACAATCATACCTGTGCCGCTAGTTTGATTGGTCCAGTTTTCAAAAGCCTGGAATCGTAGATTACCACCAAGACCGTTAATACTTGATAACCAACCATCACCACCACCATTTATTGCGGCACTAGTAACTGTTTGACTTTGGCTAACTGTCCAAGTGCTGCCACTACCACTACCAGATATATTAGCTGTAATTGTTGTTCCAGTAACGACACCAGCACCAAATGTATAACTAGATATTAATTGACCAACTGCTGGGGTTCCAGTGACTAAAGTGCCAATGGTCAATGTAGTGCCGCTGATTGTAGAACCAGTTGAAGTAAAACCTGTGCCATCACTGACACCTGCCCAACCATTGGCAACAAGTTCTATAATATTACTATTATTAGTTAATTGTGTCGGGCTACTGGGATTTGTGCCACGAGCACTTTCACCAATAATACTATTTCGTGGAGTATTGGCATAGTTACGCATAACTAAGCCAGTGCGTTTGCCTGATGTAGTTGTTGAAGTTAGATAATTATCTAAACTAATACCACGATACGGACTTGTTGTGCCTGTAAGATAACCCCAAATATCACCTGCTGAGGCTGCCACTGTTTGGCGAATATTACCTGAGACATAGTTTCTGTCGTTGGTTAAATTACCACCATTGGCAAATGTCATTACAACATTACCAGTGCCATTTGGATCTAGTATAATGTTGCCATTACTTGCACCAGTAGTAATACTAAGTGCACCTGTTGAATCTGTGATTGTCCCGCCCTGAACATCTAATGTGCCTACTACTGCAACATTTGCACCACTTAGAGTAATTGCTGTTGCACTACTAGATTTGATGTCATTACCACTAACAGTTAAGTCTCCGGACAATACTGCATCACCTGTGACTTTAAGTGGTTGATTTAGTTCCCAACCATCTGTGCTGTTATTCCAAGTAATAGTTTTATTTGTATCACCTAACAATGTAATACCACCACCAGAGGCAGTTACATCTGTGGGCACGGCTACATTACCAATTGTAATGTTTTTATCTTCTACTAATAAATCTTGTGTGTTGATAGTAGTTGTAGTGCCATTGACAGTTAAATTACCTGGAATAGTAACTGTGCCTGATGCATTACCAATACTCATTGTTGTGGCAGCGCCACCAATGTTTACAGTTGTTGCGTTGGTATTGAATACAGTGGCAGTTCCGGTTGCAGTAGTTGTGATATCTGCACCATTAACTGCTAGGTCGCCTGCGACAGTTAAACTGTCAGCAACTAAATCATTGTTTACAGTTGTTGTGCCTGTGTTAGCACCAATACTTACAGTTGTGCCTGCACCAGCTATGTTTACTGTGGTTGCTGTAGTATTGAATACTGCGGCTGTAGCAGAAGTTGTAGTTATATCACCACCATTAACTGCTAGGTCACCTGTAAATTCTATATCACCTTGAACTTCTAAATCTCCAGTGACCACAACATCACCTGTTGCGGCATCCACTGTAAATGCGTCTTCGCCTACGGTAAAACCGTTTCTCACTTTGAAATAATCGTCAGCCATTGTTCATTTTCCCTTTGGTTGTTTATTCTTCAAAGATCGTTTTGAAGAGTCTAAATGTCGTGTTAGCGTATGTTGGTGTGGCCAGTAAGCGCACATAGTCGCCACTGATATCTGCTGTAATAGTTGCTAGGCTGGTCAATCCAGTTCTTAATTCACCATAACTATTGGTGATAACATTAGTGCCATCGTGTAGTAACATACCTTCCCAGATTTCATATTCTGTGCCTGCTCTAATTTGAACAACATAGTTACTGGCTCGCTGTGATATTTTATCGTATTGGTCAATGACCTGATCTGCGGCAGTTGTTGCCAGTGTAATACTGCTGGTTGTTTGTGCAACGTCACCTTTATAAACAACGGCCTCTGGATATAAACTTACATCATAGTTTCCAGGCTCACCAAACTCAATAAACTTAGTGCCATTAATGTCTTTGACTAATCTAATGAATTCATCATTGGTGCTGTTAAAGATTTTGTCGCCGTTTAGTCTTAGATTTGTAGTAACTGCAACATTGTTAAATGTCACTGAATCTGTAACAGCAACTGCTTGTCCAATGCTTATTTGTCCGCTGTTGATTGTAACACCGGTGCCTGCTGAGAAGTGGGCTCGCACTTCACTGGCTGAGGGACCAGTATAGGTAATAACTCCAGTGCTACTATCGTAAGACAAACTACCGTCACCGCCTGTGTCAGTCGCAGAGATGGACGACCTTGCGCGAGCATTTGTAAAATATTGATTAGTAGTGCCTTCATTGATATTATCCGTGGTTAAAACTACAGCTGGTCCAGTGTTGCCATTTACACTTTTAACACCGCTTTCAAAAGTGACAATGCCACCATTTACGACTGTAATATCATCTGTAGTATTAGTAACGCTAACGCTACTATTAGGAACTGTGACATCTATTGTTTGTCCTTCTGGTGTAGTTACTGTAATGCCGCTGGTATTAGTGACATCAATAACTTGTTGAGTTGTTGTTACTGAGATATTGCTCATAATATCTCCTTAGGCTATTGTTAGTGCTGTATAGCCTGCGGATAAAATAGGATTGCCAATGTCAACATCCGGTTCATAACATTGTATGAAAGCCCAACGATGACTGTTAACCTGTGTAGGAGTTGTGTTAGTTGTCCAAGTTACACCAACGATAGTGATTGGCACATTCTTACGAGCATCAGGAATAATTGCGCCTGTGTATAATCCGCCAGGGATAGTAATATTAACTAGACCTGCGGCCGCATTTACTACATTGATTGTAGTTGTATCTACTGCTAGGTCTTGTTTAGGAAAATAACCAATAACTAAACTTGAACTAAAGTTAGGAACGCCATTACGGTCATATGTAACTGGATTTACTACCAGCGTTTGAGCATCTAAGCCCCAAGTCCAACCTGTGATATTTTGATTGAAGTTGTAAGCGTATGTTCGCTTAGTTGAAGGGAAGATTTGTTCTACCTGAATGTTATCTGGGCCACCCAAATAATCTGCGAAACTTAATACACCTGACATAATGATTCTCCTGAGGAAGTAGGTATAGACTCTGCGGAATCTATACCATTATTTATGCAGAACTTATGCCTGAAGAGCTGCCAACAGTGCCAGTCGTTGTTCTTCTGTTAGTGTATTAACGAATGCTGTCATTGGAGTTTCATCTGGAACAATTCGTTCTACTTCTTCTCTTGATACAAGATTGCCATCTTGATCCCAAAATTCATTTACATCAATAATCTTTGTCATAATATTCTCCTTATACTTTTGTCCATCTTAGATATACTAAATTAGAAAAACCGGGTGTGCCAGTTGAATTGAAATCTGTGGTATATGCTGCCACTGTTGGAGTGCCAGAGGTATATGACAAACTGCCTCGTTTAGCCCAAAAATACACAGTGCCAAATGATGTATTATCTATAAACACCTGTGTTCCGGGTATAGCACTTAATACACTTCTAACACTAAGGTTAAATGCTGTGGCAGTAAATGGTGCAATCTGCAATCCTAATAGATAATTACCGGCAGGTAAAATCTTACCAGTTAGACCAGTTAGGCCTTTGTTTCCAGTTGTTGTTATATTTGTGACTTCACCAAGATATAATGCAGTAGTTGTTGGTTGCCAATAGTCATCTACATTATTAAAAAATACTTGAACACTGGGACCAACTGTTACGCCTGTGGCTGTTACTACATTGAATGCAAATGCACTTATATTAATACTATTATTTAAACTTACTGGAACATACCATACATTGCCAGTGGCGGCTGTTGCTAAAGATGTAGTGCTGGCTGCACTAGGTGATGATACTAATCCAGGTGCTATACTCCAAGTTGTTGCTGTAGAATCCCTTGATGAGTTTAATGAAGTAAATCCAAGATTGGTGCCACCTCCTGCTGTTGCCCAACTTGTAACTCCCAGTGTTGTTGAACTTAATACCTGTCCATTAACTGTGGGCAATGCACTGGGTAAAGTGTAAACACCTAGAGCATTAGCAGCCGCTTTGATTTCAGTAGTTCCACTTGAGCTACCAGATAGAATAACACTACCTTCTACTTCTAGTCCATTACGAACTGCAAAATTTTGAAATGCCATAATTCATTTTCCTTTTAAACATTGAATAATACTCTATACACACGCCAGGTTAGTGTGCCACCGCCTACAACTGTGCCACTGATTAAAACATTACCTGAACTAATGCTAGTGGCTAAAGTAACAAGATTACTCGCAGTCTTCATATCACTGTAAGTGTTTATATATGAAGTCGTTCCATTGTGAATAACATCAAGTTCTAGAATTTGATAATCAGTGCCTTTGGTAAAAGTTATTGCATATTTGCCGCTTCTATAAGTTGCTGCCGCAAATGTATCAATTGTTGTATTACCAGCGGCATTACTTCCAGAAAAACTTGCTGTATTAGTGCTACTGCCTTGTGTAATACTACCAATACCTAGATCAATATTATTGTTGTCATCAATGGTAACACCTGAATTTTGTATTAACTTGCCTGTGGTTAAATTAAATCTAGCCACTGCATTGTCTGTGGCACTACTTGGACCAACTACATCGCCACGAGCAATCCAACTCAATGTGCCACTACCATTTGTGCTTAGAACATATCCATTTGTGCCATCTGCACTGGGCAATGTATAAGTTGTTGCGGTAGGTGTTGCTCCTGCTGATAATGTTATTGATCCGCTGGTGCTACCTTCTAATTTTAATGTTCCAGGTAGTGTTGTATTACCACTAGCATCTAACAATGTTAATTCATTAGTAATAGTATTTGCACCTGGAATACCTGTGCTTGGATTTCCACCTCCACCATATTGGCGAACATAGATAGGTTCATTACCATTGTTACCAGAAGCAATAACCATAGCACCATTATTGCTGCCAGTTCCGCTAGGATCATAACCGCCTACAAACCAATAATCATTGGCAGCAATAATACCTTGAACACCTTTTGGAGTTGTTGTATTATTAAGTACTAGACCAAAGTTGTTGGCAAAATCCCAACTTACTCCATTCCAAGTTAAACTGCTATCAGCCGCATTTGTTTTACCATAAATTATTGAACTGGCTGCATCTTCTTCATAGTTAAGAGTCAATGTTCCTGTAATTTGAACATCACCATTACCATCAATAATAAATTGACGCTCTACTGGAGCACCGCCACCAGAGCCACTAGGAGGAACACCATTTTTCATTAAGCCGATGCCCCATTGGAAGTCTTCAAGACCAGTGGTGCTGTCAGTCATTACTACATCGTGATAAGCACCAACAACAGTTCCACTTCCAGGAGTCTGCACTTCATAAGTCATTGTAGTTCCAAAACCATTTGTAATAGTTCCATCTGCTAAGTGACGCAAGATTAATGGTGCACCAGGTGCGGAATAAGTGCCTGGTTCTCTGTTATGCAATGTTATAACGCTGGGCACACTTGTGTTAAGTTCACCAATAGGATTTGGCTGCCAATTAACGCTGTTACCATCTAAGTCAACAGGCACATTATTAGTAAATGCTCCAAAGTTTTTCTTAACACCTAAACGGGCTTTTAAGAAATATCTACGATATAATTGACTGTTTGCTGGTAATTCAGTGATAATTGCACTTAAGGTTCCTCCAGTTTCAAAATTACTAGCATTGCCTGGAGGTGTAATTTTCTTTAAAAATATAAAATCACTGTCCACTGGTTGATCAAATAAATCATCAGTCCCAGTAGTTGCTGTTGGGATATTAACTGTATAAGTGCCAGTGCCTCCGGCTGTAGTGAAGTTGTAATTACCACTTGCTTGAACTGTAAATGCTTTGTCCAATGTAACTGTATTACCGCTAATTGCTACAACCATAGCATCTGCAGGAATACCAACTGCTGGAGAATTTAATCCAGGCTTTTGTCCAATAACAACACCTGTGACATTGTTTAGCGTAAATGTAAATGCACCTGGTGCACCACCACTGCTAAATGTTTTTGTTGAAATAGCAGTCTGTGTTAATTGACTAACAACTGTAACTCCGCCTAGGTCAAAATAATCACCGGGATTGATACTGTTATAAGTTACTGAAGTAACAGTCATAATGTTTCCAGCAACACCACTGTAAGTTCCAGGTGTGCTGTTATTATCAATCCAACCAGTTACACTATTTGGATCCCAACCTTCTGTGTAATATATTTCAATTTCATCAAATGGGCCACCAGTTGTTGGAATAGCAACATTGAATGTAAAGTTAGGCACACTATCATTGGCTCTAACATTTGTAATTGTTGGATTATCTGGACTAGGCAAACCTACACTACTGACAAGATTACCAATGCCAATATTAGCAATGGTTGTAAATTCTGTGATTGGTTCTACAGTATACGCATCTGGATTGTATTCCACTGCCTGTATACTAGCAGTTAAATTACCATCATCACTTTCAATTTCTTTGACACGCATTACTCTAAAGTATTTGCCATCAGGGAAAGTTGGTGCACACCATCCATATAATTCATTGTAAACAGAAATGACATCACCGGCCTGTGCCTGTATGCCATAAAATGTTGAATCAAAATCAATGACAATGTCATCACGGCTTTGACGCAGTTCTAATTGTCCAATAAGTTCTGCCTGCACTGAGTTGTTAACTAAGTCAAGATTCATACGCAATTGATTGTCTGGCTCATTGGCATTACGCAATGCCGCAGGTAAGTTTAATCTAGCATAGGCCTTTTGATCCTTGTTGTATTTGTTGTAAAACTCCACTTCAAACTTATTGTATAAGTCTTCCAAGCGAGTGCTACCCATTGTAATACCAGAAATAATATTATCATCACTGAACTGCAATGCCGCGTCTAATTCACCGCTTGTGGCTGCTCGTTTAGGTATTGGTTGCCATAGACCTGTGGCAACATTATAACTCATCCAAGCACCACCATTTTGTAAAATACTGTCTATGTTTGCTTTGACCTGTTGACTTGTATCAATAATACTATTAATTGTATAACGCTTTTGTGTAGTGCTACCGCCACCAATTGGAGTGTAAGTTATTTCATCATCATAATACGCTTGCCATTTTGCAAATGCGCTGGTAGTAGGTGTTGTATCAATGGCTGAAGTTTCAATACCAGCACCATAACGCTTAGATGTCATATAGTCATACCAAACATCTGCTGGATTATTAATATTGTTATCCAGTTTAAATGTCATATTGGCTAGGCCAGTAAATCCTTTTTCACCACCATAAGTTAATTTAATGATGGCAAATACAAGACCCTGCATTTTATAATCACTGGTCCAACTGCCATCATTATCACCCCACATCTCCCAGGCTGGCACAGCGCCAGTTGTAGGGAAGATTTGATCAGCAGCCGCACTACTGCCTGCGTAAACACGAACTTCAACAAAACTCTTACCGTCAACAACAAAGTTTGTATCAACAAAGTCTTCAGTAACGCCATCAGGATTATCTACATTCTTACGACCTTCTATAGCTTTTTGTTTGTTTGTGGCATCAAATACTAAACGCAGGTCATTCCAATAAATGTCATCAACTGTGTAAGCAGCACTGGCATTATTACAGGTTTCACTGAGAACAATACAGTAATACATTGTATCATTGTTTTCTCCACCTAGACTTTTTAATCTTGCATCCGTTATAATACCATTAACAAACGCATTACCATAGACTATGGGAATTTTATTATTGGTTGCAGGAGGAATTTGTATTCGCCCACCTTGACTGCCTTGGGCACTATTTGGTCCTTTATTTTGATTACCATTAACAACCCTACTCAGTCCATAAGCGGTTCCCACAGCAACGGCTCCGGCCGTAAGAGTAAAAAGTGCTGTTCCTGCTTCAACTCCAGCGTATGTCGCTACAAATTCTCCAAATGCCCATAGTGATGCAGCCATATTATAATTCCTTTAATGCTCTGCTAACAACAACTTCTTCGTCTTGATAGCCTAATCTGTGTAAGATTTTTCTAAAATCTTTTGAATACTTTACGTGCCAAGTTATTTTACTAACATTCAAGGCTTCTAATACCATCTCACTATATTTAATAAGTTTTATACCAGTCATACCTTGACGATGACTTGGTGCTAAAAATAAAACATCATTTCTAGCAAACATATTATTTTTATAATGTATATGCCAGTCAAGAAAGAACACTGAATAACCTACAAGTAAATCATCATCTCTGGCAATGACAATGCATAGTTTATTTTCTTCTAACAGCGTTTGATATCTATTCCAATCAGGATCTAACTTTATTACATTCTTATCAAGTGTAAGTTCTTGATAGTGTAATTCTAGTAGTCCTTGTATTTCATCTTTAACTGTAAAAACATCTTTAATAACTTCAAATCTAATCATTTTATTCCTTAATTAGGCATCCAAATTGGCCCACCTTCAGTTTCCATCCAAGTTCCTCCACCACCACCGCCATTACCACCATTAACATTGCTGACAGCCTGTGGAACATACTTCTTACCAAAGTCAAAACTTGAATTATATAGCACTTCAATTCTATCCATACTTGGATCTGTGGCATAGGTAGTATTATTAAGTTCAGCCCAGAAAGTTTGATAATCTTGTTGATTTGTTCTGCGCC
>Ga0247722_10000537_pt1 | contig 22979 bp, 20 predicted proteins | sample MSEWelMarce3H_FC_FD_189094 | JGI IMG/M metagenome (GOLD analysis project Ga0247722, IMG submission 189094) | Subsurface sediment microbial communities from gas well in West Virginia, United States - MSEEL Well Study Marcellus 3H_FC | ecosystem: Environmental > Terrestrial > Deep subsurface >... | reverse complement strand
CATTTAGGACATCCAGTACCTTGTAAATGACTATCTGGTTCCTGATTAAATATACCATGTTCCTTACAAATAATATTAATATGATTTTTACAACCAGTATAATCTACAAGTGAGTAATCATATTTATTATTATGAATGATTTTTGCTTTATTTATAAAATCATCAGTAGTTTTTGTTTTTTTAATTGATATATTAACTCCTTTACATTTAGGGCAACCACCACCTCTTAAATGGTTACTAGGATTTTGACTAAAAATACCATGAATAGGGCATATTATATCAACTTTTTGAATAGAGTTTTCATAATTAACTAGTGAATAATCATATTTCTCTTTATGTATTAGACTACTCTGATTTTTAAACTCTTCAATACTTTTATATCTACCAACACATTTAGGACAACCATGACCTTTTTTGTGTGTATTGTATGTTTGTTCAAACTCACCATGTTCTTTACAAATGATTTTAATAGTGTTTGTTGGACTAGTATAATTCACTAATGAATAATCATATTTATCTTTATGTAATATTTTAAATTCATTAATAATTTCTGTATTATCTTTATCTCTACCAATACATTTAGGACAACCAGAACCATTTAAATGTGAACTAACTCTTTGTTTAAACAAACCATGTGTTGGACAAATAATATCTATTTGATTATTAGCGTTAGTATATTTAACTAACGAATAATCATATCTATTTTCATGAATTAGCTTTGATTTATTAATTACATCATCTTGTGTTAATTTAAAATTTTTAACACATTTTGGACAACCTTGTTTTCTATTTATATGTTTTTCTGGTGTTTGTTCAAATTCACCATGTTCATTACAAATAATTTTAACCTTTGTTTTGGTGTTAATATAATTCACTAATGAGTAATCATACTTATCACCATGTATTTTTTTGGCTTTTTCAATAAATGTTTCCATAATACAAATATATTAATAAATATTTTAAAAGTCATATAAAATATAGATTATTTAATATAATGAATATAGGTGCTAATAATATAAAATAAAAAACCCTAGAATTATCTAGGGTTTTTATTATTTATTTAGTTATTTATTTAGATATTGTCGAATGAAGCACCAGTGTTCATGATATTAAATTCTATTTCGATAAACTCTAAACTTCTTGTAGGTTTTAAGTAAATTTTACCTGACATTGTATTTCTATCGATTTCTTCAGGGTCATTTGAAAGAACTACTCTGAAATCTGTTAAACCTCTAGAACTTCTAATGTTATCAAGAATTGGGTTAACAAGACTTAAGAATTGGTTTCTTACAACTGCATCGTTTTGTTCGAATAATAATCTAATAGAAACAGCAGAAATAAGTTTTCTTGCTTGTAATAACAATCTTCTAACGTTGATTCTATTAAGTGCTGAATCTTTAACTTGAAGTGTTTTATTACCCCAGATTTTAGTACCATCAGTAGTGAAGTAAGCGATTGGGTTAATTCTATTTTCGTAAAGAACATCTCTTTGAGCAAGAGTTAATTTTTCTCTAGGTTTAATACAATCAACATCACCTCTTTGAATACCAGCAACAGCAAACCATGGGTATGAAATATTATCAGTATATGCGATATTTCTAATAACATCTCTTGTTGGTGGAACATAGATTAATACATTATTCTCAGAATCATTAATTTGAATCCATGGCCAGTAAGTACAAGAATAATTACTATCATACATACCATCTAAACTATCTACAACATCACCAACAGTTAACACATCACCAGCAGCATCAGTATCAGGTGTTGTCATGATATATAAAGAGTCAGCTCTATCTTGTTCAACCATTTCAATGGTTTCTTCGATTAAGTTAGTGTTATCGAAATTATCAATACCTGGTGTTGCGAACACGTTGATATTAACAGCTTCTGGGTTTTTGAATGTCCAAATAGCTTCTAAATATGCGTAGTAATCAGAGTTGATACCTAAATCACCATTAGAAAGTGTTTTATTTTGGAAAGCACCGCTAGTTAATCCATTAATACCGTATTGTTTGTTAATTAAGAAATTATCAGTATTACTTCTTCTTGTTCTGTAAACATCCCAACCATCAAAACCACCGTAAGGTACAAATGTAAATTTACGAGAGTAAATTTTTTCATAATCAGTTCCAACTAAATCAGCATCATTTCTAAATTCACAACATCCTGTGTCAAATAAGAATACTGGGCTGTATGTATCACCACTTGAGTTAATAACGATTTCAACATTATCGATAGTTGCGCCAGTAGCGTTAACATCCATGTGGAAACCTTTTGTTAAACCAGTCCATTGGTCGATAGAATTAGTTAAAGGAACACCTTTATAATCAAAGAAATCAGCATCAATACCAACTGTTTCAGAAAGACCTAAAAAGTAATTACGTTTGTTTTCGAATGTACCATAAGTCTTTTTATATGCGATTGTAGGTGTTGAAACACTTGTATTTGAATTTTCAGTATAATCTCTTACTGGGAATCCAATAAATCCAGCTGGAAATGCTTCACTAGTATCATTAGTGTCATCAAGTTCAACTAAAACATAAGTAGATTTAGATTCGTAAGTACCATCTAAAGTACCAATTCTTCTAGCAACGTAATTATTAGAAGTTGGGTCCATAGTACAACGACTAAATGTTTCTAAGATTGTAGGACGAGCATCAGTATCATAAAACGCTCTAACAACAACGTCAAATTCTTTTTCATCTGGTTTAATATTTCTAATAGAAATTTTAAATTGCTCATTAGCAGCATTACCATCAGAAATTGTATGGAATCTGAAAAGTCTTAATACTTTATTACCACGTAATTCAGATACAACATAAGGTGTTACAGCTGGTTGGTATTGATTTAAATAATCACTAAATTCACTACCATAATTAATTAAAGTTTGTTTAATACCTCTAATTTTACCATCTGTATTATATTGTGTGAACATGTGGTCAAACATTTCTTCAACAAATAATGCTGTACTACCATCTTGTGCTGTTCTTCCTAATACTTTAGGTAAATAATTTTTCTTAGTATTATCCATTGATAATGAATATTCAAAAAGACCTTGTAAAGTAGAATTACCACTTAATGAAAAATCACCCAATGGCTCAGTTGTTGCACCTGTAACACTAGGGTCAAATATAACACCAGTAGTACCAGTAACTTCAAAAGCTGGTTTTTGTGTTGAATTATTAATTCTACCTCTAGAACGTAATAATGCAACTAATTTATTTTCAACATCTGAAAATGAAGCACCAGAATAATAAGTTGTAACACCACTAGTAATACCTGTAATAGGATTTGTACCGTTAGTTGCTTCATTAGATTCTTTTACATATAAATTAAATGATACACCACTAAAGTTAGAACCTGATTTATAATAATTAGTTGAAACGGTAAATGTTGAACCAGTTGCTGATGCACCTAAATTAGCTAAAGCATCAGTTAATGTTCCGTCATTAATAAGTAATTGAATTAATGGGTCATTAGATGCGACAAGAGTTACATTTGTACCAGCAGATGTTGCTGTATATTGGATTAATGTAGGAACACTAGTAGCTGAAATAGTCTCAACAACAGTTGTTGTGTCTAAAGCAGCATCTAAAGTGATACCCCAAGCATTACCAGCATCAAAACCAGAAAATCCTAATACTCTAGTTACAAATAACTGATTAGATTCTGATAAGTAAGATTTTGCAATGTAAGGTAACTCATATCTAGGAGCACCAGTGTCTTTAACTAAAGTGTTATCTAATCCTCCAAAGAATGATTGAAATTCTCCATAATTGCTAATAAAAATTGGTTGGAAGGCTGGACCTATAGTAGTCTCACCAACTAACCCTAAAGTAGTCACACCTACACTACGTGTAACGAAAGTAAGGTCTTTTTCTGAAGTATAAACTCCTGGACTAACAAATGTTTTTTGTGCCATGTTTTTTTTGATTTTATTTTAATGTTATCTATTATTTTATTATAAATATTAACCTTTTTTCAAAAGTAATTGCATTTAAGAATATATAGTATGAAAAAGTATGTTTTTATTCATACTTTTATCATATTTATCTATAAAATACCATGAAAAGAGATAAAAACTTAAAAATAACACCAAAAACACATGAGTTATTAAAAAAATATTGTGAAGAAAATGGTCTTAAAATGTTTAGCTTTGTTGAAAGGTTAATAAAAGAAAAGTGTGTACCTAAAAAAGATTTATATGGTGAGGATTAAATAATATTATTACCACGCTGTTATTATTACTAAACCATCACCACCTTTACCACCATTTCCAGCTGTGGCATTAACCGAAGCACCACCACCAGCACCACCAGAACCAAAAGCTCCGTTACCTCCAGCACCACCATTACCAGCAAAATTACCTGAACCACCAGCACCACCTGTGTATAACATTGCTTGTCTAACAGATGAGTCACTTGATGGTATATTAGCCATATAACCACCGCTTCCAGTTGCACCACTTGTTGAACCACCAGGTACAGTATTAACAAAACCAGAACCTGTTATATTACCACCAGAAAAAAAGTTACCAGCAAGATTAGCACCACCACCACCAGCACCACCAGAAACTGGTAGTGTTATCGTAATACTATTCCCAACTGCTGCTGAAGAACCACCAGTAGCACCAGCAGCACCAGCAAATGGTACTACTTGACCTAACTGTGGGAAAACATGATTAGTATAAACCCATATACTACCAGCAGCGCCAGCTGTTCCACCAGCAGTACTAGAACTACCACCACCACCAGTAGGTGCACCATTACCGTTTTGCATTAATATAGCGTTTGTATCAGTAGTGGCTGAAATAGATATATATGATAATGAACCAGATGAACCAGCATTACCAGAACCAGCTGTTGCTAAACCACCAGCACCACCAGCAGCAACTTCTATAAATAGAATATCTGGTAATAAAGAAGCTGGGAATACACCAACTGAAAAGGCGGCTGAACCTCCACCTCCACCTCCACCACCAGCTACTGTAGTCGCACCACTTCTTCCAGCACCACCACCAGCACCTGAACCTAAAACATAAAAATAGACAAATCTACAATTATGTGGTTTTTGCCATATTTGCCAAGAAGTTGTACCAGTTGTTGGAGCATAAAATATTTGATTATTTATAGTATTATTCGGTAGATTAAATGTATCTATCATATCTTTTTTATATTACCACGCTGTTATTATTACTAAACCATCACCACCTTTACCACCATTTCCACCTAAATTTGTGAAACCAGCACCACCACCAGCACCACCAGAACCAAAAGTTCCATTACCGCCAACACCACCAGATGATGCATCACTAGAAGCTCCACCAGCACCACCTGTAAATAACATGTGTTGTCTAGCTGATGAATCAATAGATGGTATTGATGTCATATAACCACCACTTCCGTTTCCCCCACTTACCGTACCACCAGATACAGTATTTATGAATCCAGAACCTGTTATATTACCACCAGGTTGCCATGTACCTCCATTAGTGCCAGCACCTGGAGCACCACCAGTTGTTATACCACTAATACCAATATTAATAGGTGTTGGAGTTGTTTGACCTAACCCACCATTTTGACCATCATAATAACTTATTAACCCTAAATCACTTAATATACCACCAGTCCATGCTGTACCAGCAACACCAGCTGTACCACCATTAGTACCTGAAGCACCTCCAGTTGCTGCTGCTGTACCACTTTGTAATAAAATGTTTATTGTTGTATAACCTGAATCAGGTGCTACAGAAACATAAGATATTTCACCACTACCACCATTAGAATTAGTTGTTAAACCAATTCCTGGTGTACCACCAGCACCGACTTGTACGTATAAAGTATCTGGTATTTGATTTGCTGAAAATAGACCTGTTGTTATAGAAGAAGAACCTCCACCGCCACCTCCACGTCTAGAAATTCCAGTAGTACTACTAGCACCACCTCCGCCTCCACCACCAGCGCCTATAACAACAAAATGTACGAATTTAGCGTTATTTGGTTTAACCCATACTTGCCATACTGTTGTACCAGTATTTGTGTTATTATAAAATATTTGTTTTTTTAAATTACTACTATTATCAGGTAAATTGAATGTGTCTAACATATATTATTTTTTTATGAAACAGTTATAATTACTAATCCATCACCACCTCGTCCACCTGTACCAGCTGATGTTTGACCAGCACCGCCTCCACCACCACCACAACCAAAAGCCCCGTTACCACCATTAGCGCCAGGACTAGTATCACCAGCACCACCACCAGAACCACCTGTGAAAAATAAAGGTAGTTTATAATTTGCGTTATAAAAAGAACTTCTTGTTGAATACCCAGCTCTTCCTGGTGAACCACCTAATGTTTGATTAGATGCCCCGCCACTTATTTTAGGTGAAAATAAAAATTCGTTAATATCACCAGATGTTCCTAGTGTACCTACACTACTAACACCTGAACCACCTGCACCACCAGTTATTGGAATACCAGTTGGTGTTATACTACCAGCAGTACCAGAACTCAAACCACGAGCAGCACCAGCTTGACCATTATATGTGGAAATAAACGCTATCTCAGATAAAAGTATTTGTGAAACTATTATACCTGTACCAGCAGTGTTACATGTTGTTGTACCAGCTGGTGCATTACCACTAACCATCACAACATTTTGTGTAGTATAACCTGAATCTGGGATAACTGATATATAAGATAAACCACCAGGACTACCTTGTAACCCAGTTCCTATAGCAGCTGCACCACCAGCACCACCAGCACCTACTTGTACGTATAATGTATCAGGTAGTGCAAAAGCTGGATATGTTACATAAGTAATAGATGAAGAACCACCACCAACACCACCATCCCTAGTTACACCACCAGCACCACCTGTACCTATTTCACCACCTTGACCACCAGCACCACCACCTAATAAAAATATATTAACGTAATTACAGTTAGGTGGTTTTTGCCATATTTGCCAAGTGTTAGAACCATTATAGTAAAATGTCTGATTACTTAAATTATTATCTATTATATGAAACGTATCTGTCATTATTATAATTAATTAGCCCATATAGGTCTTTCTGGATTATTATTTATATTAAAATAACCATAAGGTGGTATTAATTCAAGTGTGTTACCTGATTCATCTGCATATCTTACAACATCGCCATTAAATATTTCTTGATAAAAAATACCTGAATAACCATATTCAAATTGACATAATATATACTCAAACATAATAATTAGTATTTACCACCAACTGTTATTACGTCATAACCAGCGGCAACACTAGTACCTAAAGTCACATAAAATCTATAACTAGGTGGTAAAGCGAAATTAATTGGTATTTCAGTCACACTTAATGCTGATGTTTGAGATACTGTTGTTAAAGCTAAAGAAACTTCATCCCATAACACATTATTAGCAGCAGTAGCTGTTGTTGAACCATTATTTATCCAAATTCTAGCAACTGTTGCTACGTTTGTACCTAAAGGTCTAAAACGCATTCTTTGAACATAACCACCATTTGTGGTATCTGCTGAAAAAACTTGGTAAATTGTTCCTGATGTTAAATCTGCTGTTGTGTTAGCAGTTGTTGCTGATGTAATCCATTGTACATCAGCTACCCTTGTATAAATAGGTGCATTATTAGCTGGCATAATTAATTGTTTTTTATAAAATTTTTATTAAGTTAAATAAACGAAATTTGTCATGGCGTATACCATACCATAATTAACGATATTTGGTGATGTTGAGTCTGAATATTTAACAACACCTGTAGTTGTATCTCTAGTTAAGATTTGTGTTGTTGTATTGTCTAAGGTTGGGGTAGTGGTTATTACCACACCATTTTTGATATTAAATTCTTGTGCCATAAATTATTACTTTCACTTTCCAGTAATTTGTTATTTTATTATAAATATGTTTAATTTAATTAATTATTATATAATTAATTAAATCATTATCTTTAGCTGAAACTACATCACCTTCATTTAAGTTTAATTCTAATACTCTTAAATTAGGATATTCCTCTGTTCCTCTTGCTAAAATAACATCATCAAATATTATATCATTAATATAAACAATTGATTGTGTACTTTCAACATTATTAATGTTTAATGTTTTAGTTTCTGTTTGTGTTGCTGTGTATATTGTCATAAGAATTAAGCTATTTCGTAAAAGAATTGACCATACAATAATTTAGTACCAGATGCTGTCCATGTACTACCATAATTTTGGTAAAGATTGCAAGTAGATGAGTTAGCTACTACATCAAATGAACCTATTACCGTGACACCATTATTAATAGCATATCCCATATTCAAACTTTCAATATTTTTATTTTGAAAAGGTAGAGTAAAACTTGTAGTTGCTGAATTTGAGGGTCCTGATAAATTAACACTAACAAATACCATTTTTCCAATAACCCTATATCTTATAATTTTTAAAGTAAAACTACTCCAACCAACAACAGTTGATGTTGCTGAGTAATCAACCCAATCAGTTGGGTCTAAGAGATTGATTTCCGTTATTACTGAATTTAGTTTTGTTCTAACGGTTGACATTGATTCACCGTTTGTTATTCCAGATATTGCTGCCATATTTTTGTTTTTTTAATAAATATATATAAATATTAGTATTAGTATGTATCAACCCAGTTCATTGTATCATCCCATACAAATCCGTCATTCCAGAAATCACTGAATCTTGTTTTTACTACATTATAGTTTTGTGTTAATTCATTATCTGTTAAAATTCTATCATACATTTGAAATAAATAACAACCCCCATTCCAAAAATTACCTTGATTTCTACCACCTAATAATATAGAATTGAAGTTAGCTGTATAAGGTCTACTTATATTAATCTTTAACACATTATTGATATACATCAAATGATTAGTTGAATTTATGATTATAGTGTAGTAAGTTATATTATTTGCATCATTATTAGTGGTCCATGAATTAGTAAAAAAATCAACACCTTCTGTAGGACCACCATTACCTCTAAAAGTTACTCCTACATTACCCCAAATTTCGGAAGTGAATTGTTGATAAGCAATATTATTATTATAACTCAAACCTAATATAGTTTGTCTATTACCAGAGTTAGAATCCATAGTATTACATTTCATTGCTATATTAAATGTGTAACTATTAGAAGTATTTCCCGTATAAGGTATTAAAATGTAATCATCACTTCCATCAAAAATAATACTACCTCCATTACTTGTATTATATGTTGGTCCATTAGTTAGAGTACCTGTACGATTGTTACCGCTAATATCTTTAATAGTCGTACTTGTTTTATTAAAATATGAATTAGGTGAACCTGGGTCTAAGTACATAACTAAACCATCTTTAATTATTTTTGGTCCTTGCCAATTTCCAACTGTACTCATACTATTATTCAGTTATGGTTAGTCCACTCAGGACTTGCTAATATTATTAACATTTCTTCATAAGTATACGGCCCCTCTTTAGTTGTTAGAGTTTCTACTGATGACGGTATTTCTATTGAATCCCATTTAACAAATGTTTTTGTTTCATCCATTGATTTTCTAACAGTATAGATTGAAGTTTCACATACTTGAGTAAAATCAATTAAACCTAATTCTGATACATTTAATATCATGAATTTTCTATTTTCGTAATCTTGTACTATCATTTTATATATTAAATCTATTTTTTATTGCGTTATAATTTTGTGATATTTGAGTTGATGATAATGTTATATTATACATTCTAGATAAATAAATTTTTTCATTCCAATAACTTGCTGTATAATAATTACCTACCCTAAAATTATACCCAGTTACATTAAAATTACCTGATACTAACGCCACCGTACTTGTAGTTCTTAAAACACCGTTAACCCATAATTGTGCTTGACCAGAACTGTTTGTAACAACAACATGGTATATACCAGCAGATGGTAAAGTATATGTTAATACTCTATCAAAACTTGTAGAATTTGGGTTACTATCATCTCTCAAAAAAACAATTAATACTTTACCAGTACCACCCACATAAGGATTACCATTATTGATACCAATAGTATAACTATTAAAAGGTGCTACAGCACTACGTTTACCAATTAAAGGTGTGTTTGTGTAATTATTACCATTAAAATAAAATACTAATTCTAATGTAAAGTTATAATTAGTTATCCTAAAAGGTACATCACCACAATTGACATAACTATCAATACCGTCAAAAAGAATACTACCACCATTAGTAGAAGTCCAAAATTGTCCGCCAAAATTAGTTAAAGTTCCATTACTGTTTCTACCACTAATATCGTTCCATATAGTACCAGTTCTGTTATAAGAATCTAACTTACCAGCATCTAAATCTAGTATTAAATTATCTTTTACTATACCTCCGTAATATGATACTCTTCCTGCCATGATTATAAACCGAATCTTGATTTTGTTGTGTTGTAATTTTGAAGTACTTCTTGTGAAGTTAACCCTTTACTATATATTTTTACACTAGCAATTCTACCATTCCACCTACCATCTCCACCCTCAATACCACTAGAAGAATATAGTGCACCAATGTTAACTTTACGTGTCGATACGTTTATACTTGTTGTTATAGAAGTTGAAGTTCCTGCTACACCATTTTTATAAATGGTAATTAAATTTCCATTATATACTCCAACTAAATGGGTCCACATGCCAGTTGAAAAAGAAATTAGCCCCGAATATAGGTTACTACCATTAGCAATAAAGAAATAGGCGTTTGAACCTAATGTCTCTAAAATCCAAGAAGATGTTGATGGATTTCCTGTACTATATTGTGTGACAATCCCATTATATGAACCGACAGAGTTAGCATAAACCCAAGCCTCCACACTTATTTGACTTGTAGCAGTTATGTTTGCTGAAGAAACAAAATCGTCAGTCCCATCAAAAACGATACTACCAATATTAGAACTGTTAAATGTTGGTCCATTAGTTAACGTACCATTATTTCTACTTTTTGATAAATCAGTCCATACTGTACCAGAACCAGGGTATGATTTGGTATTTGCTGCGTCTAAACATAAAACGAGACCATCGGTTACTATCTTGGGTGAATAATTAAAACTCATATTATATACTTCTTATTATTGTTTTTAATGTCCATCCAGCTGTTGTTGCTGAACTACTTAACACTGCATTACTTCCAACAACTGCAACTGAGAATGAAATACCAGATGTCGTTCCAATATCATTTGTTGACACATCAGTGTATTGTGCTGTTGTACCACTCCATATTGACATAATTGTCCCAGCTCTAGCACCAGTTGTACCAGTACTTATTACAGTATAATCAAAAAACGCACCAGTATAAGCACTTGTTGGTATCGAATAAACTGTATTAGTACCAGCAGTAAGCGTAACTCTCGCAGTTGTGTTTAATGATGGTGCTAAATAGTTACCCATCAATGTTGTATTATCAGAAAATACTTCTAAAATAGGTAAACCAGAAATATCATTAACACTAAATAACGAACCAGTTAATGAATCTGTAACACTAAATAATTCACCACTAGAACCTTGTACCGTAAATAATGGTGAAGTTGTACTATTACCAGAACCAATCACAGTAAGTATACTTTGTCCAGTACCAGATATAGTAGCTGAAGTGCCAGTCATTGCTCTAACATTTGTGTTACCTGTAACACTTAATGTACCAATCATGGACGTATTACCTGTAACTGTTAAATTTCCGTTAGTTGTTAAACCAGTTACAGTATTAAATAATACGTTAAATGTACCACCTGTGTTATTAGTGTAAGTAAACGTATTATTAGTATATGTTGAACCAGTAACACGTATATCAGTAGGTAAATTAGCGTATGTTGTGGCAGATATTGTATTAGCGGTTAAACCACCAGTGAATCTAGTTGCACCAGTTACTGTACCACCTGTGAAAGGTGTTGTTAAACCAGTTACTGTAAATGTACCACCTGTGTTATTAGTAAATGTTGCAACACTATTTGAATATGTACCACCAGTAACACGTATGTCAGTTGGTAAATTAAGATATGTTGTGGCTGATACACTTGATGATTTTAATCCAGAATTAAATGTTTGTAAAACACTAAAATTATTATCAGTATTTGTTAATGCTAAATTATTATACTGTGCTGATGTTAAATGGTAATACTGGCCAGCAGTACCACCTTGAATACTATTTAAATCATTATGAGCAGTTACTTGTGTTGCTTGAAATGGTGTAACGAATGCACTTTCAGTTAACCCAGTATTAGCACCGACTAATATTATTATCCTACCTAATAATATAGCATGTGATGTAACTAATTCTGGTAATAATGGTTCTGTTGATAATTGAGCTAACGCTACACTATCATATTGACTAGTACCATAAACTTCATATATATGGTCATTTATTTCTTGACCTCTAAAATACCAGTTAACTAAATATTTACCACCAGTAGCTGTAACTATATCAGTTCCATCATCATAATAAGTGTTATTAATTGTAGAAGCTGTTGTAGTGTATGTCCATGTACCACCACTGTGATAATTTTTAAAGAATGTACTACCACTAGAATTTAAAGCGTTTAAAGATTGTCTATTAGGACCATTCCATGCAACACCAGCTGATAAGGTAACGATACCTGTTGAAGCGCTTAAACCTAATGCTAAACCACTTTCATAACCAAATCTATCAGTCATGATAAATCTATCATTTAATTTATTAGCTAAACCAGCACCTTGGTTACCAAATTCAAGTGTATGTATAAAATTATTAGCTCTATAAACAACCATGAATAATACAACACTACTATCATCAACAACACCATCATTATCATAAACAGCATATCTAGGTGAACCACTATTATACTCTATAACAATATAATTTGTATCATTATTAGTTAACCCTGTTAAACCACCAGTACCAGTTGTGCCAGAAGCAACATCATATACCATAATTGGTTCAATGTTATTAGGATTATTGTATAAAGCTACCTTAACAGCTGGTAAATTTATTTGACCAGTACCTGTTGATGTCCATCCAGTTGCACCACTTATAACACCAGCAGCGTAATTTGCTGGTATACTAACATTAAATGTTCCTCCTGTATTATTAGTAAATGATATGATACCTGAATCATATGTACCACCAGTTGTATAAACATCAATTGGTAAATTATAATATGTTGTTGCTGATATTGTTGTTGAAGTAAATGAATTAGCATTTAACCCACCTGTAAATATAGTAGAACCAGTTACAGTACCGCCTGTAAATTCTGTCGCTGTACTAGTACTAAAACCACTAACATTAAATGTACCACCAGTATTATTTGTAAACACAGCTGTGCCAGCAGAATATGTACCACCTGTAACAAAAACATCTGTCACACCAGTATAAAGACCACTAACATTAAATGTACCACCAGTATTATTTGTAAATAAAATAGTACCATCATTATAAGTTCCACCTGTAACATATACATCAGTAGAACCAGTATAAAAACCGCTAATATTAAATGTACCACCAGTATTATTTGTAAGTGTAGCGGTACCAGTTATATCGCTATACGTACCACCTGTAACATATACATCAGTAGAACCAGTATAAAAACCGATAACATTAAATGTTCCTCCTGTATTATTAGTAAATGTGACCGCACCAGTATTATATGTACCACCTGTTACATATACATCTGTTGGTAAATTATAATAAGTTGTTGCAGATATTGTATTAGCAGTTAATCCATCAGTAAAATTAGTTGGTCCTGTTACAGTACCACCTGTAAATACGGCTTCACCAAAACCACTAACATTAAATGTACCACCAGTATTATTGGTAAAAGTTGCTACACCAGTACCAGTATTATAAGTACCACCAGTTGTATAAACATCAATTGGTAAATTATAGTATGTTGTTGCTGAAATGATAGGTGAATATACACCAGCAGTATATATAGTACCATCAGCCCTCCATTCACCCTTATCTATACCAGCATTGTTTTGTACAACAATCATAGGTGTATTATCATCACCAGTATTATTACGGAATTGAATACCTAATTGTGTTGAATTTATTGTGAATTCTGGACTCGTTGAAGCTGTATAGGCTTGTTGTAATGTAGTATTAGGTAAGTTATAATATGTAGTAGCAGATATCGTATTAGCTGTTAAACCATTATTAAATACAGTTCCACCAGTCACAGTACCACCACTCAATGGTAAATAATTACCACCTAAATTATCAGTTACTGATAAACCAACTTGTTTTGCAACAATAATTACAGATGGTGCTGTTGGTCTTGTAGGTGTTGTTAAACCACTAAATGTTGAAAGTTGTATATCTTGACTAGGCGATGAGAAATAAAACTCCACATAATCATTTGCGTTTAATTCAAATATATAAGATACAAACGGTAATTGTATTACACTATTAGACACAAAACTTGTTATTGATGAACTTCTAGCAACTGGGATTCCATTTATAGCAGCCCAAATAGTAGCATCAGCACTAGTACCTTGTGTTTTCTCTAATTGAGCAGAATACCCTATCTCATAAACACCTTTGTTAGCTACTTTAATTTGAGAACCATTAACAACACTAATACCATTTGATAATTCTGTAGTATTGTATGTCCAAACTGTTGGTGTACTAACACCAGTTACTGGTTGTGTTGTTGTGTCTGAGAAACTACCATAATAATTAGCTGAAAAACCACTAGCCGTCAATCCAGTTACAGTGAATGTACCACCAGTATTGTTTATTATGTATAAATTACCACCATTATATGTACCACCAGTTGAATAAACATCTGTTGGGAGATTATAATATGTAGTAGCTGATACTGTTGTAGCTGTAATACCACCATTATTAGCAGTAAAACTAGCAGTTTTAATTGTTGTTGCTGATATAGTGTTACCTGTAAGTCCGTTTGTAAAATTAGTTGGTCCAGTAACTGTACCACCAGTGAATGTACTACCACCAGTAGTTCCACTTACAACTCTACCGTTAACATCAATACCTAAATTAGTTAGTGGTGTGCCACTACCTAATGTTAATATATTAAAAGTAGTTGCAGTTGCACCACCATTATTAGCGTGAAACCCATTACTTTTAAATGTGCTACCAGAAATATAACCATCAGCTCTAATAAAAGAAGTTGTAGTACCAGCAGCGTTAACAGTTTCAAAAGTATTTGTTATATTATCTGCATTACCAGTACCATTTTTAATTGATAAAGCACCTAATGTAGAATTAGTTATTATTTCTGGGGTGGTTGAATTATCATATGCTTGTTGTAGTGTTGTCGTTGATAAACCACCTGTACCACCTAATAATTCACCAAATTTAGATACTAGTGTGAATCTAGCTTGTGCGGTATTATTTAATTGCGATGCACTTTTATTAATGGAAATTATACCAATTAAAATACCATTATCCCTATTATTAACGTATTCAATAAACGATTCTGTTTGAGTAGCAGCAACAGCTTCTGCTAACGTACCATAAACATGTTGACCATATTGTAACCTAACTAACCCAGTTGGAAATAAATAAACTCGTTGATTGGTTGATGCGTTAGAACCACCACCAACAGCTGTTACAACACCATTTAAATCATAATTAGCAACATCTATTGTTGTTGTATTACTAAAGGTTCCACCAGTTTGAACTCTATATTGGAAGGTTGTTGGTGATGTAGCAGAAATAGTTACACTATCTGGGTTTAATTGATTTGTAACCCAACCAATACCATTACCCCAAAGAGTACCACTAGATGTATTTATATTTAAATTAGCACCATTTGGTGATACAACCACACCTTGATTAATAAGTTTTAATGGTGTCCATAAATCACGCAATGCTGACATTGGTGATACATCGAAATCAACAGTATTATTAACATTTTGTATTGTTAGTTTATTAGGATGAATTACTTTACCTAAATATATATTTTCTCTTCTTTGTTGTGGTGTCGGGAATGTTGTTTGTTGAAAAAGTGTAGATGCACTATTAACTAATAAATAAGTTGAATCCGCAGTATTTATATTCGTTATTGTTATACCAGTACCACCAGTATAATATAAGTTTGTAACAGTAGGTAATGTTGCGTTACCGTATGTGTTATTAACTATCCAACCTCTCATTGGTGCAACGTTAACAGTTGTTGTTGACGCTACAGTTATACCAGTAAATTCATAAGCACCAGTTGATATTACATTACCTTCAAGGATATTTCTTTCAATATCTGTAATTGTTAGGTTAGTATCTTCATTATTTACATTAACATAAATTTCACCATTCGTTGTACCAGTAGCGATAACATACCCAATTTGGTGTGACCTAGAACTATATTGTAATGAAGTTGTTGATGCTACTGTTGCACCAGGAACAGTATCTGATAAATAAAGAATACTACCAATCGGATAACTAGTAGTTAAACCAGATAAAATACCTTGTGTTAACACTAAACCAACAGAACCATTTGGAATATCAGCAGCAGCTAAACCAACTACCTGATTATTTGTACGACCAGAAGAAGTTATAACAGAAGCATTAGGTATACCATTTGTAGCACTTTGAATAGCAACTGCTGTCCCTTTTGGTATCAGAGTACCAGTAAAGTTATTCACACGTGCGTATAACTGACGACCTATTTTAACCTTAACATTTGGGTCGACATAAGAATTATATGTTAAACCATTTGTTTGTGGGTCAAAGTATATTCTTCCAGATACATTTGAAGGTGTCGTTGTACCTGTTTCAATATCAATATAATTTTTTACTGTAATAGATTCAGCAGATATTGTTGTGGCAGAAATAGAAGGTGCGTATAAAGTACCAGTCATTGTATCACCAGTTCTAGCAACCCTATCCCAACCAATTGGAAGTATTGAGTTTGCTGTCGTCCCAGATGCATATAATATTGCATCAGCTGTGTTTATAGCTAATTCACCTAATAATAAATCACCAGCGGCTGGAATTTTACCAGCAACATTTGAACGCTTAATTAAAAACGTATTTTTTCTATTTGCCATATATGATGGTATGTCTTAAAAATCTCTATAAAGAGTTATAATTTTGGGTTATATAACCACTATAAAATAAATATGTATAATCCGTAAATTGTGTATATTATAATTGTGATATTTTTAAAGTAAATCTTTAATATATAAGCTATTAGCTCATATTTTTTTACTAACCTAAACTTTTAATATAAAATTTGTGAAATTAAAAAAGGATGGTAAAACCATCCTTTAATAAATATAATAAAATAAAGTTAATTTACTTTATAACTATTTGATAATTAACCTGTTAATAAGTACCTCCATCTAAAACATCTCCTTCTGCCAATACCCTTACACCATCTGGTGCACTATCACTATAATTAGTATTTCTAATAATGATATCGCCTAATTGTGTGTATAAATTTCTATTAGCATTACCTGTAGATGAAGTGTATTCAGTATTAGGAGTTAAATTACCGTTAGCGTATGATATACCTATATTTAAAGTGGTAGCTGTATTTGCTATACCAGAACCATCTTGAATAGACCATCCAGCACCAACAGAAGTAGCTGTTGTATTACCTGTAGGGTTATAGTTAAGCGTGATATTTTTGTCTTCAACATATAATTCTGTTGTAAACGCTGAAATAGCTGGTCCAAATACTTTTAAAGACCCTTCAATAACAGCATCACCTGTAACATTTAAACCACCTGTACCAACATTAACAGCACCATCAGCAGGTACACTAAATGTATTAGTACCAGCATCATAAGTAAACCCAGCTTCATCAGTTAATAAACCACCTGTACCAACATAAACAACTCTACCAGCAGTTAAGTTATTAAGTGTTAATCCAGAAACTGAACTTATTTGAGCTGTTTTAGTTGCTCCACTATTATCTTTAAGACTGAAAGTATTATTCGCTGAATCGTATGTGAATCCCGTTGTGAATACATCAGTAAATGGTAACGAATATGTACCAGGTGCTACATCTTGATTGTATAATAATCCGATAACACCATTAATACTATTATTAGAAGGTGCTGTTGTAATTGTACCACCAGTAACATATGTATCATTAGTATCTATAGTACTTAAATCAACTGTATATGTACCACCACTACCTATATTTTTATAGAATGTAATTGCTTTTGTAGAATTATTATATGTACCACCAGTAGTAAATGTATTTTCTGTAGTAATAAAATAAGGGCCACCTACAGGTGTACCATGATATTCTAATTGAGCACTTTGTGTAGCTGTATTATTATTTGCTGATATTAATGTGTTACCTGTTACATAAACATCAGTTGTTTGAGAAAACGCAGTTAATGTTTGGTAGTTTACAATATCATTTGGAGCAGTCGCTGTTTGATTATACGTAGCTGTACCAGTTACTGTTAAATTATTAACATTAACACTACCACCATTAATTGTTGTTGAATTTAATGTTGTAATAGTACCACCAGTTGCATTAAGTGTTGTTACATTTCCAGTACCAAAATTTGCTGTTGTTGCTGATAACGTACCATTAACAGTTAATCCAGACATTAAATTAATTAACGCTGTTAAATCAGATTGACCATTATTTTGTTTAATAGTTAATACATTGTTGTCATTATATGTAAAACCAGTTACATACGTATCTACAGCAACTATAGATGAAATATCTGCTAATACGAAACCATTTGTGCTACCAGAAAGAAATTTACCTGATAAATTTGTGATACCGCTATACGCTGTAATTTGATTTCTAATTTTTAAATCATATAGATTAGAACCAACTTCAAAAAATGTTGGTGTTGTTGGTCCAGATTGTGTCCAACCACTGGTTGATGTTGTTACACCAGAAAAGAACATAATACCATCAGCGGTATTAATGATTGGTTCACCTTTTAATAATGATGATGGTAACGGTCTGTTAACGATATCACTATTTTTTAGTATGTGTCTTGTGTTTCTAATTGCCATTTTTTATTTTTTATTTTTTATATAATTATATTATTAATAAGTACCGCCATTTAATAAATCGTCTTGAATTATTGAATTATCAGCGTTTATTTGTCTTAAATTACTTTGAGAATCTAACCCTAAGCCTAATAATGGGGTTGATACGCTAATTGTTGATGTCCAAACACTAGATGTACCACTAACAGTGTTAATATCTCTAAATCTTTTTATTGGGTAACCAATATCAATAGTTGCATCATTTACTGGTACTATACTTGTATTAAATATTGTTTCACCACTTGATAATAAAATTTCAGTATCACCAGAGCAACTAATTATTACGTTTGTGTATATTGCAGTACAAGCACTAGTAGCCCCTGAACCAGTAGCTGCTGGTTCAATAATAAATGTTTGATTGACACGTGTACTATCTAAAGCTTTACTCATATTACCTATTTCCTATTAATTGAAACTTACCCAAACTATTAATTGTTTTATAAACTCGTATACTTACAGTATCGTTAGCATGTATGATAATCGGTGTTGTAATTATTGTACCATCAAAAACACCTACACTGTTAACGCTTATCACCACTCTTGTAATGTTTTCAATACCTGTTAATAACGTGATATTTAAATCATATTGTGAATTAAAGCTAAATTGTAATTCAGAACTAGGTTTAAAAATAAACGCAAATGTTATTTTTTTATCGTCAGCACATGGTTCAAAAATAACATCTTTGTAAATCTTCTCTTCTAATAATTCAGTAAATACAACTGCTCTATTTATTGTAGGTACTACTTCAAAATCATCTGAATCTAAAATATACCCTAGTAATTTCATTTCAAATGTTTGAACATAAAATCTCCTATTTTCAAAATCATCAATATTAGATTCATCGCCAATACTTTCTAAATGTAACGGCATTGGATGTCCATTAACATTAATATAACACTGTCTTGATTGGAATGCTCTTTGTATAATTCTATTAAACTTATTTAAATCCCTCATTTTGTTAGTGAAAAATCTAATTTCATAAGTTAAATCTACTGATGTTGGTTGAGGAACCTTATATAAATCAACACCATGTCTTACACCATCCCATGTGGGTACTTTATAATAAGTATATGTTCTATCACCAGGTATATTCCATAACCCAGCTTGATTTTGACCTTGTTGTATATCTGGTTTTCTGACAATAGTGATAAAAGGCATTTGAATATCCTTATATTTATCAGAAAATTGCCAAGTTTTACTAAATTCTGACCATCTTTGAATAGAAAGAAAAATAACTGGAAGTTTTTCACCATTTATCGAAATTTTTAATCTTTCTTTGGTGAATTCTAAAAAAGAAGCGTCCATATCCTCTTCCAAAACAGCTTTAGGTAAAAAAGTACCCTTATCAGCTATTCCGTCAAGAATTTCTAACCTTCTTTCTGGACCAATTTTTCCTGGAGTTATATTTATGTTATTTCTAAATCCTTTTGGTACCATTAATATATAACTTTATTAGACTTTTTATTGATTTTCATATCTATAAATATTATTAATAACCACGAAATTCATTCGCATCAACTGGACTACAAGTAATACTTCTAAAAGCACCTTTATAACCCATTATGGTATGTTTATTATCAAAATTTTTAACACCATCATTAACAACAGTGAAATATCTTATTTCATTTTCAGTTATTGGATAACCAATATAGTCACCATAACTTATTTCTGTATTTAACTCTGTTAATTGTGCGTCATATATACCAAAACTAAATTGACCGTCTTGTAAATATCTAACACTACCATTTGGGTTATATGTTTTATTTTCAGCCTCACTTAAAATAGGTATAACTTTTAACTCAATAGGTGGGTAAAACCTAATACCATCTTTATTAGCTTCACCGTATATTTCATCAGATTCTGTTAAATTCCTATCAACACGATAAAGTATTATTGTAAAATTACCATCACCCTCAACAGATTCACGGCCTAACCCGATTTCTAGATTATAGTCTTCTGCACTAAACCATTTATTAATTCTAGTTATAGGAGTAATTTTTTTATTTTCCATTTTTATGTTTTTTAATAAATTTGTGTATTATTTTATTAGAACAACCATAAATTAACCCTATTTGAACTAAATTCATTTTATCAGATAAATATTTATTGATATCATCAATACTTAGATTATATTTATTACTTTTTTCTTTATGTATTTCATAATTTTTAAGGTTATATCTAATTACATCAACCGAACAACCATATATTTTTGAAATTTCTTTAATAGTTTTGTTGTCAGTTATAAAATTTTTATATAAATCATCCCTATTAATATCATATTTAAAATTAGGGTTATTTTTACCTTTAAATGTAGCTTCTTTTTTTACTTTTTCACTTCGTTTAATTAATGTTTCTTTTGGTAAAGGTTTACCGTACATTGGATTTTTGTCACCAATATTTTTTAATCGCCTTTTTTCTTTAGTTTTTTCACTTTGTTTGCACCCTAAACATCCATCACCACCACCTGAAATATTATAACCATTTTCAATAGTTTTAAGTTCTTTAATCCAATATTTCTCTTTATCATCTAATTCATCTTTAGTCATGCATATTTCTAGTATATCTTTCTTAAAATTTTCTTTACCGTATTTTTTTATAGCTCTTTTAATAATAGTTCCAGAACCTAAATATTCTGGATTATTTTTAGAATCTTGTCCAACATATATTTTACCATTTATTAAATTTGTTGTTTTATAAACAACCATATAACCATACAAATTATAGTCTTCCGCTGAAAAAAATTTGTTTATACGTGTTATAGGTACAGATTTAGCCATCTTAAATAATGTTTATTGATAAATATTCGCATTATTTAAAATATTAGACAAAGTATTGATTTTTATTTTATTTTTTACTATATTTAAAAAATAATAATAATTAAGACTTAAAATACTTATATTGATTAATTTAAATGATTTAAAAGGGCATTCTGCTTTATCGTGTTTAGAACAATACGATGGCACTAATCCTTATTTAATAAAACTCAAAAACGAGTATTTGAAAAACAATAAGGTAAAATTAACCGAAAACCAAATAAAATATATATTAGATAACCATAATAGTGAACCACAACAAATTAATCGTGTTATAGGTATCACTAAATTTTTAGGTGAAGAACTACAAAGAAGTGAATCGTTATCTTTTACACCAGAAAGAATTTTAATTGAATATATACTAGCTGAAAATGAAAAAACATTTCACATTTATGGTAAATTAAAGAAAAACCAACAAGAATCTAAAATGTATTGGTTACCAAAAACACAAGTAACTGAAGACCCGTATTTTACACCAATAGATGTTAATGTTGATTTTACCAAATATAATAATGTTTTAGCTAAATCAGATAAAAAATTATACCAACATCAAGAAGAAGGTATTAAATTTTTGCTTTCTAGAAATGGTTGCATTTTAGCTGATGATATGGGATTGGGTAAAGTTTTGGCTAACGATACACCAGTATTAACACCTTATGGTTGGGTTAAAAATGGTGATTTAAAAGTGAATGACTATGTTATCGGCTCTAACGGAAAACCAACAAAAATTTTAGGTGTTTATCCACAACCAGAAAAAAATTTCTATAATATTACCTTAACAGATGGTACTGTTATTGAATCTTGTGATGAACATTTATGGGCCGTACAAACAATAACACATAAAAAAAGAAATAGTGGGTTTGTTGTTAAAGAGTTAAAAGAAATCATGAATGATTTAACTTATGGTACTAAAAATAATGTAAAATGGTATCTACCAATAGTTAAACCAATTGAATTTGAACCGTCTAGTTTAAATATAGACCCATATGTTATGGGTTGTTTATTAGGCGATGGTGGGTTTTCTTCAGATAAAATAAAATTTACTTCAAATGATTTAGAAATAATACACGAAATAAATAATAGATTACCACTCGAACATAAATTAAATTCTTTTGATGAAAATCAATATGATTTATGTGGTGTTAATAATACTAATTTAG
>Ga0247722_10000536_pt1 | contig 23096 bp, 21 predicted proteins | sample MSEWelMarce3H_FC_FD_189094 | JGI IMG/M metagenome (GOLD analysis project Ga0247722, IMG submission 189094) | Subsurface sediment microbial communities from gas well in West Virginia, United States - MSEEL Well Study Marcellus 3H_FC | ecosystem: Environmental > Terrestrial > Deep subsurface >... | reverse complement strand
CAAGCTTTAGCTTTAAACATGCATATTGAAAACGCTGCTGGCAGAGCAACGCCAGCAGATAAGTTGGCCTACATCAATGCACTCCAACAACAGGGCCGCCGAGTATTGATGATTGGGGATGGCGTGAACGATGCACCCGTCTTAGCGCAAGCCGATGTATCGATGGCGATGGGAGCAGGGGTAGATGTGGCTCATGCCGCTGGCGATATGGTGCTACTCAACAATCAGCTAGATCGGCTCCCCAAAGCGCTGGCCCTGGCAAAAAAAACCCGTAGTATTATTCGCCAAAATTTAGCCTGGGCCCTTATTTATAACCTAGCCGCTTTGCCATTAGCCGTCTGCGGCCTGATTACCCCTTGGATTGCTAGCCTAGGCATGGCCAGCAGCTCACTATTGGTCGTGCTTAATGCCTTGCGACTTAAAGGAAAAAGCTAAATGGAAAGCCTTTATTTGCTGATTCCTCTTTCCGTCTTGCTGGTTTTTTTAATTGGAATTCTTTTTTGGTGGTCGCTCAGAGGAGGGCAATTTGATGATATGGAGGGGCCTGGCTGGCAGATTTTGCAAGATGATGACAGCATGCACGCAGAGAAAGTTCCACTGACGAAAGAAAAAACAAGGAATTTAAGCCCGACGAAGTGTAAAATACCGCGATCTGATGAAAGGCATTGATGTTCATCAAGAAGACCGCTGGCTGAAGCAGCTAAAGTTCAGCTGGCATAATTACATAAGAAATATTCACGACTAGCACAAAACTCGTTTTTTCCTTACAACCAGTTAAATGCAGACAGGTCGTACATTTTTCAAGTCAAAAATTCAAAGTCCAAGCTGTTGGAGATCAATCGGAGCTCGCATGGAACACCAAGGTACATACAACTACAAAGTGGTGCGGCAATTTGCCATCATGACAGTCATTTGGGGGATTGTCGGGATGCTGGTTGGCGTGATCATCGCTGCCCAGATGTATTGGCCAGAACTTAATTTTGGCCCTTACTTTCATTTTGGCCGCTTACGCCCACTGCATACTAACGCGGTTATTTTTGCGTTTGGCGGCTGCGGTTTATTTGCAACATCCTATTACGTGGTTCAGCGCACCTGTAATGTGCGTTTGATCTCCGACAAGCTCGCAGCCTTTCACTTTTGGGGCTGGCAACTGGTTATCGTACTTGCTGCGATTACTTTGCCTATGGGTTACACCCGAGGCAAAGAATATGCAGAGCTAGAATGGCCAATCACTTGGCTCATCACCGTGATTTGGGTGGCTTACGCGATTGTGTTCTTTGGCACGATTGCTAAGCGCAAAGTGAAGCACATCTACGTTGCCAACTGGTTTTATGGCGGATTTATTTTGGCGGTGGCGCTATTGCACATCGTTAATGGCTTAGCGATCCCTGTTTCAGCGACCAAGTCATACTCCGTTTATTCCGGCGCTGTGGATGCGATGGTGCAATGGTGGTATGGACATAATGCGGTGGGCTTCTTCTTAACCGCTGGCTTTTTGGGCATGATGTACTACTTTGTGCCAAAGCAAGCTGGGCGTCCGGTTTATTCCTATCGCCTATCCGTAGTGCACTTTTGGGCGCTCACGTTCACTTATATGTGGGCGGGTCCGCACCATTTACATTACACCGCGCTACCTGATTGGACTCAATCTCTAGGTATGGTGTTCTCCTTGATTCTACTGGCGCCAAGCTGGGGCGGTATGATTAACGGGATTATGACGCTATCAGGCGCATGGCATAAATTGCGTACCGATCCAATTCTAAAATTCCTAGTTACCGCGCTATCGTTTTACGGCATGTCTACTTTTGAAGGCCCAATGATGGCCATCAAAACCGTTAACGCCCTAAGCCACTACACCGATTGGACAATTGGTCACGTACACTCCGGCGCTTTAGGCTGGGTGGCGATGATTACCATCGGCTCAATTTACTACCTCATCCCTCGCCTGTTTAACAAAGAAGAAATGTATTCGGTAAAACTGATCGATACCCACTTCTGGATTGCAACGATTGGCGTGGTGTTGTACATCTCATCCATGTGGATTGCCGGTGTAACGCAGGGCTTGATGTGGCGTGCAGTAAATACTGACGGCACTTTAACTTATGCATTTATTGACTCAGTTAAAGCATCGTATCCGTATTACTTTATCCGCTTCTTGGGTGGTCTGTGCTTCTTGTCGGGCATGCTATTGATGCTTTACAACGTACTGCGCACCGCTTTTTCTGGCCAAGCTGTCGATGCCAAAATTCCGGCTATCGCTCAACACGCCTGATCAAGAGGAGATAAATCATGAAAAATTTTATGAACCAACTGCAAGCAAAGGTCGAACAAAACGTCGCCTACTTAATCATTCTGACGTTGTTGACTTTAAGCATCGCCATGCTGGTAGAAATTCTACCGCTCATGTTTAGCAACTCCACCACCAAGCCTATCGAAGGGGTGAAGCCTTACACCGCTTTAGCCCTAGCTGGGCGCGATATTTTTGTGCGCGAAGGTTGCTATAACTGCCACTCTCAAATGATTCGCCCTTTCCGTGCCGAAACTGAGCGCTATGGCCATTACTCTGTAGCGGGTGAATCGGTCTACGATCGTCCGTTCCAATGGGGTTCAAAGCGCACAGGACCAGATTTAGCCCGTGTAGGTGCGCGTTACTCTGATGAATGGCATCGTGCTCACTTGATGAACCCACGTGATGTAGTGCCAGAGTCAAACATGCCTGCTTTCCCTTGGTTAGCAGCTAACAAAGTCGACTCTGCCGCTCTACCCGCCAAAATGACTGCCCTGCGTAAACTTGGCGATCCATATTCTGATGCTGATATCAAAGGCTCTGTAGCCGCGACTGAAGGCAAAACAGAAATGGAAGCTGTGATTTTCTACCTACAAGGCTTGGGTCTTGCACTCAAGAACAAGAGGTAATTCATCGTGGAAATATTAAACGATCTACGTGTACTTTCTACCGTAGCCAGTTTTATCTGCTTTGTTGGCATCATGATTTGGGCCTGCGGCAAAAACAGCAAAGCATCCTTTGATGAAGCGGCCAACCAGCCGATTCTTGATGATGATCTGCCCTCATCAAACAAGACCTCCTGATTTCTAGAGGATATAAAAAATGACAGATTTTCAAAGTATCTTTTGGAATTATTGGATCGCGATCATTGTGATCGGCGGTATTGTGGCAATGACTTTGCTTTTAATGAGTCAAGGCGTTGTTAAGCTTAAAAAAGGTGAAAATGCCGATGTAACTGGCCACAAATGGGATGGGGATTTAGAGGAATTCAACAACCCACTCCCTGGCTGGTGGGTCATGATGTTCTACATGACCATTGTTTTTGGCGCGGTCTATCTTGTGCTCTACCCTGGCATTTGGGGTGGTGCATGGAAATGGACTTCAAGCAATCAGTACGGCAAAGAAGTGGTGCAAGCCAACTCTAAATACCAAGGCTTATACGATAAGTATTCCCAAATGCCGATTGCAACCGTAGCCCAGAACCAAGAAGCCAGAGACATGGGCAAGCGCTTATACCTGACTTACTGCATCCAGTGTCACGGTGCAGATGCACAAGGAGCTAAGGGCTTTCCTAATTTGACTGACGGCGACTGGCTCTATGGTGGCTCCCCAGAGAAAATCTTGGAAACCATTGCAAATGGCCGTCACGGGCAAATGCCTGCATTTGGTGCCGTTTTTGGTGAAGAGAAAGTAAAAGACACGGCCAATTACGTCTTACAGCTTTCAGGCCAGCCACGCAATGAACTACGGGCAAGCCGTGGGGCAGAGACTTTCAAACAAGTCTGTGTGGCATGTCATGGCGTAGAAGGCAAAGGCAATCAAGACCTAGGTGCGCCTAATCTGACCGATAAAAATTGGCTGTACGGCGGCTCTGAAGCCACAATCATTGAAACGATTACCAATGGTCGTAGCAATGTGATGCCCGCATGGAAAGAGTTCCTTGGCGATGCCAAAGTGCATTTATTAGCAGGCTATGTCTACGGTCTTTCTAATAATAAGCAAGCTAAGTAAGGCAACATATAAGTTGGATCATTTAAACACCTAACTTATATACTTTGAACGGGCGGGTTTATCCCGCCCGTTTTTCATTGAATGAAAGACAAACAACACCAAAGAATAGTATCCGAGCAATTTATGCTTATAAATGATGAAGGGGCGGGGCGATCATCTGTAATGCATTTAGCAAGCTCACACCACCGAAATGTAATGCCATGAATTACATAACAATACCGCCTTGCTAACGTAAATATTTTGCTAGGAGTAGCTTAAGAAATGAGCAAAAAATTAAGAGATATTCCCATCACAGTCATCAAAGATGATGGCGAATACGAAGAAATCCATCTCTATAGCAAGCATAAAAAAATCTACCCGCGCTGGGTAAATGGTTTATTTAATCGCTGGCGCATTCTGCTGGTTGTGATCACTCAGCTCTTTTTCTACGGCATGCCTTGGCTACAAATGAATGGCCGTCAGGCACTGCTATTCAACATTACCGAACATACTTTTTACATTTACGGCTTTGTATTCTTGCCGCAAGACTTCATCTATCTCACCGCCCTGCTTTTAGCCAGCGCCATTGGCCTGTTTGCTTGGACCACCGCTGGTGGGCGGCTTTGGTGTGGTTACGCCTGTCCGCAAACCGTCTATACCGAGATTTTTCTTTGGATAGAAAAATGGGTAGAAGGCGATCGCATGGCACGAATCAAGCTGGATAACGCCCCCACTAGCGCAAAAAAATTTCGCCTAAAAGCCATCAAACATAGCGCTTGGATTACCCTCTCGCTTTGGACAGGCTTTACTTTTGTCGGCTATTTCACGCCGATTCGTTCACTCTGGAGCGAAATCACCCAATTTGGCCTTGGCCCTTGGGAAACATTCTGGGTGTTTTTCTATGCCTTTGCCACCTACGGTAATGCAGGCTGGATGCGCGAGCAAGTCTGTAAGTACATGTGCCCTTATGCTCGTTTTCAGAGCACCATGTTTGATGCCGATACCTTAATCATTTCTTACGATGCCGAACGGGGTGACGCACGCGGCAGCCGTAAAAAAGGCACTGATTATAAAGCCGCAGGCTTAGGTGACTGCATTGATTGCACGGTATGCGTACAGGTATGCCCCGTGGGGATCGATATCCGCGATGGCTTGCAATATGAATGCATTGGTTGCGCCGCCTGTATTGATGCCTGTGATGAAATCATGGATAAAATGGACTACCCACGCGGGCTAATTCGTTACACCACTGAAAATGCACTAGAGCATAAATACCCAGAGCGTGACATTATCAAAAAAATCACCCGCCCCCGTGTAATGATGTATGTGTTGGTGCTCGTTGTTATCTTGGGGATTACAATTGGCTCTTTAGTGATACGTAAGCCCATTAAAGTCAACATATCCAGAGACCGTGTTGCAATGGTAAGGGAAGTAGACGATGGTTGGCTTGAAAACAGCTATCGCTTACAAATCCAAAATGCGGATGAAACAGCCCATAGCTATACCATTACAGCAACGGGCATCGCCAATTCACGAACCATTGTGGAAGGCTCTGGTCAAATCTTTGTTGAGGCTACGGCCAGCCAAGATATTGGTGTTCGTGTACAAGTTGACCCAAGCCTTGTTGGGGTTGGCGGGCATGAAATTCATTTCATTATCACCGCCACGGATAACCCAACCATCACCAGCAAAGAAAAATCTAGCTTTATAGGACGATAAAAAATGCAAAACGAAATCATTGAACCTTGGTATAAGCACCGATTTGTATGGCTACTGATTTTATTTCCCGCAGTTGCCGTTATTGGTGGGATTAACTTGTTTTTTCAAGCCGTTAAAAGCGATGATGGTCTAGTGAGCGATGATTATTACAAGGAAGGCCAAGAAATAAATAGCCAACTTGATCGCGACATCAAAGCCACAAAATTAGGCCTAAGTGGGCAATTAATGCTGGGCGAAGATGGAAAATCCATCCGCATTCAGCTAAACAAGGCGATTGCTGGCGATTTGGTACTTAAACTCATGCACCCTACCCGTGCGGGTCAAGACCAAACCATTATTTTGCATAAACAAGCGCCACAGTTTTATGTTGGCAAGCTCAGCTCAGCCCTCACTCAACCGCGCTGGCAAGTAGAATTAGCCGACACCAACAAGCAATGGCGCTTAAAAGCAGAGTGGACAATCAGCGATACTGAAGCACTATCGCTCAAACCCACAGCATAGCAAGGAAGGTTCATTCGCGGCGTAAGCCTATGATAGATCATAAAAGTTGCTGACTTTCTCGCTGATAAAAATGCCCACTACTTAACTAAACGGTGGGCATTTTTTATTACTAACTGCTTAACCGCCACCAGATAGAGACAAACGTAAAGCATAAACTAGGGTGAGTCGGCGCAATTGTCATACAATCCATAATTATCCAGCCCCACAGTGCTAAGCGATGCGCGAATATATCCTGCAAACCCAATGGCATGAAATTATGATGATTGGCGTGTTATTTTTTGCCGCACTGTATTTTGGTTTTGGAACACTCAATCTACTACTTAGCCAAAAATGGCTGCCTGCTATTCATTATGGCCATGTACTGGACCCCCGGCCCTTAATGCCTGCTCAAAAACGTAAAGAAATAATGCTTTCTATGTTGACTATTTTCTTATTTGGCACGGGCATGGTATTTCCTTGGGGCCTGCTTCAATTGGGCTGGGCAAGGCTAGCCACTTACGCGCCGCCCATACAGCTTGGCATCGAAATAATTACCTTAATTATTTGGAATGAAATCCATTTTTATATAAACCACCGCTTACTTCACACCCCATGGCTAAAGCGCTTTCACCTGCCCCATCACCGCTCCATCATCACCACACCTTGGTCAACCTATAGTTTTCACCCCGTCGAAGCCATTATGCTAGGCAATGTGATTATGCTGCCGATGCTGGTGCATGACTTCTCCATTTACTCGCTTGCTGCTGTGCCGATATTCAGTATTGTTTTTAATAATATCGGCCATTCCAATTACGATTTTCTGCCTGATGCCGACCACGATCGCTGGTGGCTCAATGGCGTGCGCCGCTGGCCTTGCAGCCATTACTGACCCAATTGGCCAGCCTGTGGCAAGACTATCGCTCGCAAGTCTGGCGCACCCCTGTTATCCAATCCCTTGTCAATAGCCGCTTTGACGAAGAAGCCTATCAGCGTTGGACCGCCGCATGGGTGCCGCAAGTCAGAGAAGGCAGCCTATGGATGCGTGAAGCGGCGGCCTCGTTGAGTGGCGATTTAGCCGTCTTAGCTAACCTAATCGACCTCCACGCCGATGATGAGCAAAACGATTTTCAGATTCTCTACCAAGATTACCAAGCCGCTGGTGGCAAGCTAGCCTTAGATGATTTACGCCGCAATCCAGGAGGCGAAGCACTTAACAGCTATCTACACGCCCTCGCCGCCACGCCCAATCCCATCGGCTTACTCGGCGCGATTTATATTATTGAAGGCACAGGCCAGCGTATCGTCCCCACCTTATTACCCTTGCTGCGTGCCCAACTCACGCTCCCTGCACAAGCCTTTCGCTTTTTGGAATACCACGGTGCAAACGACGAGCACCACCTCGCCCGCTGGCTAGGCGCAGTAGAAATCACCCTTGCTATAGACCCCAGCGCAGCACCCGCCATACTGGCAACGGCCAAACGCTGCGCCCAACTATATTTAATGCAATTTGAGCATATTGAATAAGGTAAGGGCTGATCAAAAAGCCCTGCAGACACTGAGCAAAAAGAGAACACAAAGAAAAAGTGATCACTCACAGCGCCCTAGCAGCCTGTCGGACTTAGACGGTCGAAGCGAAAAATCGCATGGTCGAGACCAAATTTTGCCGGATTTGCAGCGCCAATAACGAGTTATTGGTCAAAAATCTGGTGAAATATAGGCCGATCAGGTGATTTTGCAGCTGACTGATGCTAAGTCCGACAGGCTGCTAGCAATCATGAATAAGATACACGCCTCACCTACTGATTTTTTTTCGTGTTTTTCTTGAGCAAAGTAAATCCCATTAATAATTAAACGGCTCCAACATGCCCAAAAATGATTTCTTGCACACAGCCCACGATCCACGCGACCCTAACCCTTGGCTAGCGATGTATCTAGACCAAAGCACACCCCTGCCTGACCATGTAAAACGGGCATGGCTCAGCGATTTAGCGTCGCCTTCACGGCAATTTCTACTGCCTTTTGTACGGCCAATCGCCAAGCTTTCGATGATTTTGATTCAAACCCTCAAACTGCTTTTACCCAAGCGCTGGTCCGCCTCCAAAACACTGCACCGGCTCTTGGTTTGGGGTTTAAAAGGCTTTGTATCCCCTGAGGCCAATTGGCTAATCCTGCGCCATTTTCATTTAGGGGCGCAAATTATCGAGTTTATAGAACGAAACGCGCCAGTCAGCGTCCCCCTTTCCCCACTCAAGCCCCTGACGATTGATGCGCTCGCCGATGAGCTTTTTCTTAAACACGATTTAAATTTATTTAATTTTATTATTCGGCTGGGACAAGCCTTAAGAGATGACGGTAAAAAACTGACCGCAGTTGATGAAGTTGATTTCAGCATGATTACCGAGCCACCACTAGCCTTGAGCGCTATGCCACAAACCAAGCTCAATTGGATCGATGTGCAAACCGCTATCGAGATTTTTACGCCGGTCTACCAGTTGTTTCTGACCGATAACGACTTTTGGCGTGCCGCTAATTCGCTGCAAATGGATGAAACTATGGGGGTGTATGTCGCCACCTTGCTAAATACGCCACAACATCTGTTGTTACTGAATAATAAACACCCACTGGTACCGCTTTCCACCCTGCACGCAGGGCATAGACTGGTATTACATGGGCTATCTACAGAAATGCTGCATTGCCTACTTAGCGAAATGAAACGAACAAAAAAAAGCAATGAAACACATTAAACCCAAAAATTAATAATAACTGATGTTACGCAGGCCTTTAGGTGGAATGCGCTCTGCAGCTGATTGAGAAAATCCTAACCCATTGATTTTTCATAATGGGTGCGTAACATCAGATAATAATTTCATTTTGCCAATGTTTTAGACGAACGGTTGGCTGCTGGTATGACGATAAAGCCAAGCCTGCAAGCAAGCGGCATCCACTGCTTTTACCACAGCAAAAAACACATCCTCTTAAACACAATGTGATTAAGTCTCTAAGCCAATGTTAAATAAGGAAGTTTGACTAAGAAAAATCATCTGTTAGTCTAGCGCACACGCTTTTTTCGGTTCTTCTTATGCCACGTATTATTCAAGATTTTATGAAAAGAATGAGCAATCATTCTGTCAGTATTACGCCACAGTTTGTTTATAGAAGCTGGCTTGTTGTCTTAATCCCTACTTGTATTACGCTTACTGCCTATGGCGTGGCCGAGTTTGGCCCCAAGGAAGAGATCGCTATCAGCACCCGCACCGAAGCGATTGCCACCCCTATTTTACCAAGCAATTTTCCAGATAGCCCCATCTGGCATGAGGATGTGATTCGTGCGGGGGATACCTTATCAGCGGTGCTTAACCGCCTAAATGTAGATGATGCTCAGGCCAATCTATTTATCCGTAGTGATCCGATCGCTAAATCTTTATTTGAACTGCACCCTAGCCGTAGTTTACGCGCTAAAACTGACCGCCAAGGCAAGCTGCTTGAGCTGCACTATTTAAATAATAAAAACCAAGAACTAAGCATCAAACGCCAAGACACTGGATTTATTGCCTCGATTAACGATGCAATAACCCAACAACATACCGTCGTTAAATCGGGCACCATTACCAGCTCGTTCTATGCCAGCACCGATCGCTTAGATATTCCTGACAGCATTACCACGCAATTGATTGAGATTTTTTCTGGCCAGATCGACTTTCACCGTGGCTTAAAAGTGGGAGACCGCTTCAGCCTTGTGTATGAAAGCTTTACGCATGACGGCATAGAAATCAAAACGGGTAAAATTCTTGCTGCAGAATTTAGCAACCAATACAAAACGCTACAGGCCATGTGGTATACCCCGCCGGGCAGTAAAGAAGGCGCTTATTACACGCCTGATGGCAAAAGCTTGAAGCAATCTTTCTTGAAAAACCCAGTAGAATTCTCAAGAGTAAGCTCTGGCTTTCAAATGCGCTTTCATCCCGTGCTAAAATCATGGAAGCAACATAAAGGCATCGATTTTGCTGCGTCTACCGGCACCAAGATCATGTCTACAGCAGATGGTGTAATTAGCAAAATAACCCAAGATAATAGCGGCTACGGTAAGCATATTGAAATTAACCACGCTGGAAAATACAGCACTCTGTACGCGCATATGTCCGCTTTTAGCCCAGGTTTAAAAGCAGGCTCTAAAGTTAAGCAAGGTGAAGTAATCGGCTTAGTTGGCGCAACGGGGCGCGTAACCGGCCCTCATTTGCATTACGAGTTTAAAATTAATGGACAGCAAGTAAATCCAGTGGCATTGCAGCTCCCGACTGCCCAGCCAATTGAAAGCCGCTACTTAGCGCACTTTCAGCCTATTGCCGCACAGACAATAAACCAGTTAGCTTTCTTACAACGAATAGAGCAGGCCCGCGCTGAATGAGCCGTTTGATTATTGGACTAATGACCGGCACCAGCTTAGATGGCATTGATGCCGCGCTGGTTGATTTTACCAGCACGCCTCCTCAGCTGATTGCCGCCAAGGGCACCGTACTGAGCGAGCCATTGCGGGCGCAGCTACTTACGCTGCAATTGCCGCAAGCCAATGAGCTGCACTTAGCACAATTGGCCGCCAATGCCCATGCTGATGCTTGCGCTACGGCAGTGCACGAGCTACTGGCTCAAGCGGGTTATACAGCTGCCGATATCGAGGCGATTGGCAATCACGGGCAAACCATTCGCCATCGCCCCGAATGTGGCTACACCTTGCAAATCAGTAATAACGCCCGCTTAGCCGAGCAAACGGGCATCAGCGTAGTGGGTGATTTCCGCTCCAGAGACGTGGCGGCCGGCGGCCAAGGTGCCCCGCTCGTCCCCGCCTTTCATCAAGCGTTGTTTACCAACCCCATGCAAAAACGAGCATTGGTTAATATTGGAGGCATTGCCAACTCAACGCTACTGATTGCAGGACAGGCCACTGGCGGCTTTGATACAGGTCCTGGCAATGTATTGATGGATTTATGGATTAGCCAGCAGCTTGGCCAGCGCTACGATAAAAACGGTGCATGGGCAGCAACGGGCCAAATTCTGCCTGATTTACTAGCACAGTTTTTAAGCGATACTTACTTTGCATTGCCTTCGCCTAAAAGCACGGGCCGCGATTTATTTCACCAAGCTTGGTTAGATCAACACTTAGCCCAACACAACGCAGCGCCAGCCGATGTACAAGCCACGTTATGCGCCTTAACCGCAATAAGTATTGCTGACACACTGCGAGAGCATGCACTGGATGCAATCTATATTTGTGGTGGTGGCTCGCACAATAAAACGTTGATGAATATGCTAGCTCAAGCACTGCCACAAACTCATATTTACAGTAGTAATGTGCTGGGTGTGGATGCAGATTGGATGGAAAGCTTTGCCTTTGCATGGCTAGCTAAATGCTGTCTAGACCGCACTCCGGCCAACTTGCCGCAAGTAACCGGCGCACAAGGGCCACGTATTCTTGGTGCTATTTGGCCTGCATAACCAGCCATACTATCCCGCACACGCAAATAGCCGTTCTAAATCAGCCGCTTCTCAGTTAGACTTGGCCCCGATTCCCTGCGGATAAGATTTTATGCACCAGACAAACCAGTTCGACCTACTCAAGACTCGTCGCTTCTTGCCCCTATTTATTACACAATCACTCGGAGCATTTAACGACAACCTATTTAAAAACGCCCTCTTGGTGATGATCACCTTTCACGGTCTCTCTACCGCAGGGCTAAGCGCCAGCGCGCTAGTTAATGCCGCTGCAGGTATTTTTATACTCCCATTTTTCTTATTTTCATCTTTTGCAGGGCAATTAGCCGAGAAATATGATAAAGCACGCGTAGCTCAATGGGTAAAGCTGTTAGAAATTGCCATTATGCTTGCGGCTGGGATTGGTTTTTGGCAAAAAGACGCCGCCATTTTAATGAGTTGCCTCTTTATGATGGGCGTGCACTCTGCCTTATTTGGGCCATTAAAATACTCAATCTTGCCACAATATCTAAAAGATCAAGAGTTACTTGGTGGCAATGGCTTGATTGAAATGGGCACTTTTGTTGCTATTTTATTAGGGCAGATTGCGGGCACAATGATTATTCAGCATCAGCCCCATGGTGAATCCCTGATTATTTGGGCTTGTTTAGGGGTTGCTATCTTAGGCTGGCTAAGCAGCCGTAGCATGCCTGCAGCGCCTGCCCCAGTTAAAGATCTAAAAATAAATTGGAATATTTTTTCAGAGACATGGCACATTGTTAAGCATGTTAAACAAAACAAAACCGTATTTAATAGCCTACTAGGCATTTCATGGTTCTGGTTTTTTGGCGCGGTCTATTTAACCCAACTGCCTAGCCTAGCAAAAAATGTACTTGGCGGTGATGCTGCAGTTTACACGCTACTGGTTGCATTATTTTCTGTAGGGGTTGGCCTTGGTTCAGTGCTTTGTGAAAAACTATCTGGACGAAAAATTGAATTAGGGCTCGTACCATTTGGCTCTTTAGGTCTATCATTTTTTGGCATAGAGCTATTTTTTGCCATTGGCAATGCACCCAGCGGCCAATTTACACTATCGCAATTCATTAGTGCAGCGCCGCATTGGCGCATCATGGCTGATATTGGTTTAATGGGTGTATTTGGCGGCTTATTTATTGTCCCCCTTTATGCTTTGGTGCAAATACGCACCGAAAAAGAATTCACCTCACGCGCCATCGCCGCAAATAACATTTTAAATTCGCTCTTTATGGTGGTGGCAGCAGGGATGAGCATCGCTATACTTAGCGCAGGTATTTCTATTCGAGGCCTGCTATTGATTGTGGCTTTAATGAATATTGGCGTGTCAATTTACATCTACACGCTTATTCCCGAATTTATGATGCGTTTTTTGGTATGGATCATGACCCATACCCTCTACCGCGTAAAACATCAGGGTTTAGATAATATTCCAGAAAGTGGCCCCTGCGTTTTAGTCTGCAATCATGTGAGTTTTATGGATGCCATGATTATTGCTGGTGCAATTCGCAGGCCGGTACGTTTTGTAATGGATCACCGTATTTTTAAAATCCCTGTGCTTAATTTTATTTTCCGCACCGCAGGCACAATCCCCATTGCCCCAATGCGTGAAGACCCAAATATGAAAGGCCAAGCTTTTGATAAAGTTGCCCAATACCTTAATGAAGGCGAAATCATCTGTATTTTCCCAGAGGGGAAAATCACTCATACTGGCGAAATAAATACCTTTAAACCTGGCATTGATGAAATCATTAAACGCACCCCTGTGCCCGTTGTGCCCATTGCGCTACAAGGCCTGTGGGGTAGCTTCTTTAGCCGTAAAGACGGTGCAGCAATGATGAAGATGCCGCGAAATATTTGGGCTAAAGTAGGCTTTATTGTGGGCGAGCCGATACCGGCGGAGATTGCAACCCGCCAATACTTAGAGCAACAAGTCAAAACTTTACGCGCGGATTGGAAATAAAAAAACGTCCCATTTTAAATTAATTTAAAATGGGACGTTTTTTATAAAATACAATTTATTCTTGGCTTAATACAAATACCGTCACCCAAATCCAATCAATGCCTTTTTCAATTACAGAACCTAAGCGCACCATAAATACCCGCTCACGCGCTTGAACACGATAAATTTTATTGGTTCCATAATCAGCCGAATGCAAAATAAGTGTATTCACATTTTTTCCATCTACCTGATGTGGCAGATATAAAGCCATCCGCGAATTTGGTAAATCAGAGACACCAAACGCGCTATCTTCGGCTAAGGAAATAAGCTCTTTTCGCTCTTCTTTTTCCATATATAAGCTCACGGCAACAGGCGCAATGGCCAATGACTGAATGCCTACATAAACTTCATTATCAGTTAAACGATTAAGACGGCGAATCACACCAAGCTGCCAGTTTTCATTACGTCCTAGACGGTTAGCCAGCAATAAGCCAGGCCTTACCCACTCATTTTCTGAAAACTGCACTACCGCACCATAACCACCCGCGCTCTCGTTTTCTATACTCCACACAAACCAGTCATTTTGTTTATTTTCGACTTGTTTAGCGGGTGATATTTTTTCTTTAGTGCGAGTAGAAACAAAGCCATATAAGCGCATATCCATGATTTCGTCATAATCAACGTGACCCCGTTCATCCGTCGCTGATTTACGCATAAATTTATCGTTATCTAAGCGTACATGTCCAACAATACAATCCAAGCCGCTGATTATGTCAGCAATTTTAGCTACTTTCTTACGCTCACTTCTTTGCACTACGCTATTTCTAATACTTAATGACCAAAACATATCTAAATGTTTGAGCAACTCTAAAGCCAATGGCGCAGGGCAATCTTTACCCATGCCAATATCGCGTGGCAAGCTGCCGCCATCTAGTCGACGCAATAAATCAGCCACATCCTGCATTAAATCGTGCAAGCCCCAATACCTGAATGGCTCACCCTCGCAATCTGGCTGAATCTTTTGAGGCCCTTCTGGAGCTTGTAAATTCACGCAAAGATGATAACGCCCTTCTTGAAACTTGCGGGATAGCTGAATAAGTTTTGACCATTGATTAAGCCATCGATCAACCCAATCAATTTGCCGCACAGATAGGTTATTACTCGACAAAGAGCCCAACATCAGCATTTGGATATATTCATCGGCGCAAGAAGTTACCTCTTTACCGTGCAAGGTATAAAGTGGGAAAGGATTGCTATCACATCCTTCTATTTCAGATAGACGATAAAGCTGATGTGATAAAATCCATAACTTAGATGGCACTTTTTCAAATCTAAAATAATGCCATTTGGCTTGTATTGATAAGTAATGCAAGCTACGTGCTAATACCTTGGGCATCAGCAGTGCAAGCTCTGCTTTTTTGCCCCCTTCAACCTCTGCTTGAACAAAGCACTGATATATAGCCACCATATCTGCAGCAAAGTGAGTAATTTGCTTCCAAAGCTTCGCCTCAATGTCTTTCGACATACGTGGATTAGAAATGTATTGGTAACAAACAGCCTCATAAGACAACTGAACAGCATCATCAAGCAATAGCAAAACATGCAAACTTTCTAAGCTTGCCACTCTTTGCTCAGTCATAAACGCGGCTACAGCCTGATGTATTTTTAGCTGCTGTGATTGCGTATCAACCTCTTGCAAACGTTTACACCACGACGTAGCAGCCTTTACACTAGCAAATGGCGATTTATCTTTAGAAAAAATAGTCGTTAGAAAATTACGCATAATTCGCCTATCAGTCAGGCATTAAGTTCAGAGGATTGAACAAGCCACGCTTTAGCGTCATTAGTATCATCAAATATGCCAATTTCAGCATCAGTAAACATACGGCTTAGCCAAGCAGACCAAGTCACCCATTGATCCGAAGTAACAACCGCAATGCGATTAAACTCTTGCCCATGTTCACGCACAAATTTTAGTTCTTCTAAAGCCATGTCAAGCGTATAGCTTAGCATTTCATGCAAATCAAACAATAATGCCACTGGTCCATGAAACTTAGACTGATAAAGCACGCTTTCTTCAAATTCACGATAGTCTTGCAAAGTGAATTCCCCCAAAACGGTAGTCTGAATATAATCGCTTTCTTGTGAAATGCTAATCATCGCGGACTCCTGCCCAAGAAAAAATGCCAAAATACAATGGCTACTACCTAGTTTACTTAGCTTTCCCCTGTTTCGACAAGGGTTACATTTGTTTAAATTATTTAGGCTAATTTAACGCCAATACAGCCGTTATTGTTTCAGCTCAAAGCTTATTTTTACTATAAAGTGGAGTGATATTTTAGGACGTATTTTAATTATATGCCTTGCGATTTAAGTATTCGCTAATTCAGATGAATTACCGAATTAAGTATTGAAGGCTAGTCACTGCAAAAAAAACTAAGAATTTTAACTTAACCCGCATTTCATTCACGGCTATAACAGCAGCTAAGAAAAATACTAAGCCGGCTAAAGTTTTTGCAAATCAATCAACAGCTGGCGCGTATGTAAGGGCGCATCACCTAAAATAGCAGCAAAAGCCTGCCTCATTAATAATTTACCTTGGCCAGCCACTCCCAGGTAATCACCCGCGGCAAAGGCGAGCAAAGCCTGCCCCTGATACTGAGGCAAATGACTTTGTGCAGGAATAATGCCAAGAGTTGGATCAAAACCATAGCTACGCTCTGCGCTCACTGGATGCCCTTGACACAGCGCCCAATCAACACCATAGCCCATTGCATCGAGCAAGATGCGCTCAAACTCACGCAAAACCGGCTCTACCCCTAATCCATCGCTAGGTAATATAGACAAGGCGCGAATAGCCTCAAAATAGCTAGCAAACAATAGAGCATGAGGTTCATCACGAGGCAGAAGACGGAGCAATAGCTCGTTCAAATAAAAACCACACAGCAGCGGCAGGCCGCGTAGCTGGGGAATACCACCCTGCCAGTCCGCCGAGTGTAAAGTTTTAAGCTCACCCACACCAAACCAAGACAGCAGCACAGGCTGAAAGCCCAATAAAATACTACGCAGCTGCGAGCCGGGGCGTTGAGCGCCCCGAGCCACCATCATAACTCGGCCATGATCGCGGCTAAATACATCGAGCAGACGGCTGGTTTCTTTGTATGGATACTGGTGCAATACAAAAGCCGCCTGCGTATCAATGCGTAGCTTATGAGGTCTTGCCACGGGCTTTATTCGTAACCGTACTGACGAACCAAGCGAGTATCATCCGCCCAGCCGTTTTTCACTTTGACCCATACTTCCAAAAAAACTTTAGCATCAAAGAGTTTTTCCATATCTTGACGTGCTTCGGTGGCGATACGTTTCAGCTTTTCGCCATTTTGGCCAATCAACATGGCTTTTTGCCCATCCCTATCCACCAATACGGCGGCATGAATGCGACGTAGCTCACGGCCATCACGCATTTCATCGTCTTCAAATTTTTCAATTTCTACCGTCATAGAGTAAGGCAATTCCTCACCCATCAAGCGAAAGATCTTTTCGCGAATGATTTCAGATGCCAAAAATCGTTCATTGCGATCGGTCACTTGATCTATATCGTATAAAGGCACCGATTTAGGCAGCAGTGGCTCTACCACTTTCAGCAAAACATCCACACTTAGATTTTTTTGTGCAGAAATCGGCACAATGGCATGAAAATCAAAACGTGCATTCATTGCCTCAATAAACGGGAACATCTCGTTTTTATCTTTCAGCTCATCTATCTTATTCAACACCAATAATACAGGGCGATTAGTAGGTAAGAGCTTCAACACTTCTTCATCAGCGGGGCTAAAATAACCCGCTTCAATCACATACAAAATCACATCGACATCGGCCAAGGTGCTGGTCACACTGCGATTCATGGCTTGATTTAAAGCATTTTGGTATTTAGTTTGAAAACCGGGCGTGTCTACAAATACAAATTGAGCGGTTTCTGAACTATGCACACCAGTAATACGGTGACGTGTGGTTTGTGCTTTACGTGATGTAATGCTGATCTTCTGGCCAATCAATTGATTAAGTAGCGTTGATTTACCAACATTGGGGCGACCTACAATGGCCACGAAGCCACAACGAAAATCGTTTACTTCGTTTTGAATATCTATCTCGCTCATGCGCTTTTACCTTTGGCTAGCTTGCTAGCTGCGTGCTTACTTTTTAGCGGGAACTTATCCTGCAAAATGGTGAGGGCCGATTCGGCGGCAAGCTGCTCAGCGGCGCGGCGACTTGTGCCAACACCTTTAGTTAGCAACTTCACTTCAGCAATACCACAGCTCACTTCAAAAATCTGATCAGGCGATTCGCCATCCTGCCGAAGAATAGTGTACGCCGGCAACGTATAACGGCGAGCCTGCAACCACTCTTGCAAGCTAGTCTTGGCGTCTTTTGCACCAAGCAGCGGATCAATGGCAGCAATTCTTGATGCAAACAGCGCTTGCACCACGGTTGAAACCGCATCAAAGCCACCATCTAACCAAATAGAGCCCAAGATCGCCTCTAAGGCATCCGCTAAAATGGAAGGACGACGATGGCCGCCACTTTTTAGCTCGCCCTCACCCAGCCAAATAAAATCACCCAAATTAAGCTCGGTGGCAATGCTGGCTAAGGCTTCTTGACGTACCAAGCTTGCTCGTAAGCGGGATAAATCCCCTTCGGGCAGCGTAGGGAACGCCTGATATAAAGCCAGTGCAATCAAGGAATTAAGAACACCATCACCAATAAACTCTAAGCGCTCATTATGCGTAGAAGAAAAACTACGATGCGTTAAAGCTTGTTTAAATAGCTTTGGCTCATTAAAAGAATAAGAGAGCACCCTTAATAGGCGCTCCGGGGGAAGAACAACACTCACGACTAATTACCTGCAGCTTGCTGCGTATTCGATTTCTGGATATCAAAAGCGAACAACAGACTCATATTTCCCACGATTGGAACAACCCGCTCGTAGCTTAAACTTACCGTTGTGCCACTGCTAGCCTGAGAAACTTGCAATTCAGCAGCACTGATATCCCGAATATTATCAACAGATGCTTGACGCCCAAAAGCCTCTCTAATAGCCGCTGGCTGCTGAGCACCATATTCTTTAACCGTACGTTCAATGGCTTTTTTAACGGTAAAGTATTCCAAATAAGTAGGCACTACTTTCAGCGCCGTAATGGCAATGACCGCTCCTACAATTGCAAACATTAAAAAAGAGCCAAAAGACAAACCACGCTGCCGACTATACATTATTAATTTCCTTAACGAATGGAGGTGCCAACGCGGCCCATATCCTTAAAATTAAGCCAAATAAGAAACGCTTTACCTACTACGTATTTATCAGGAACAAAGCCCCAATAGCGGCCATCAGCACTATGGTCACGATTATCGCCCATCATAAAGAAATGGCCTTCTGGAACTTTGCAGCTAAAGCCTGCTTCATCATAGCGACAATCTTCACGAAAAGGAAAATCGCGCACTTCACCCATATTTACCGATGGCACATCCGCCATCGCTAAAGTGGAATAATCATGCTGACCTAGCTTTTCATTGTATTGCTTATTATTAATTAAATAAGTGCCCTGCTCTACATACTGGTGGTCTGGCATATCAGTTGTTGGCACAGGCTTACCATTAATCGTTAGCTTTTTATTGCGATACTCAACGGTATCCCCAGGTAGACCGATGACCCGCTTAATATAATTAAGCGATGGATTTTCTGGGTAATTAAACACCATGACATCGCCATGCTCTGGCTTACCTACTGGCACCATCACATTATTGATTACAGGCGTACGCAAACCATAGGCAAATTTATTCACTAGAATAAAATCACCCACCACTAAACCAGGGCGCATTGAGCTAGATGGAATCTGAAAAGGCTCAACCACAAACGAGCGCAGTACAAATACCGCTAGCAATACAGGAAAGAAACCACGGCCATATTCAACCCAATCTGCAATCGGTGTTTCACCGCGCTTCTTTGCCCAAACAAACCGATCTAAACCCCAAATTACCCCCGTCACCAATACAAAAATAAGCATAGCAGCAGAAATAGAGCAGTATTGTACTAAAACAATAAATAAGCCCATTACCACAGCCAGATAGCCATACTGCACTAAAGAAGGTGGCTCACTGCCTTTACGCTCATGCTTGGCACCGATTGCTACCAACACGGGCCCTAAAATGACGAAAACAATTCCGAGAAACAACCAGTTCATCCGTTTTCCTTTTTATAGGGAGAGTTTTCTAGCAAAGTACATCGATACGGGAAGCAGCTTAAATGCGCCACATTGAAATAACGATGCTAGAAAATTTTTGTCTAATGACTTACTTATCGCTCACTTGCAAGATTGCAAGGAAAGCTTCTTGTGGGATTTCAACGTTACCCACTTGCTTCATGCGCTTCTTACCTGCTTTTTGCTTATCCAGCAGTTTACGCTTACGCGAAACATCACCACCATAACATTTTGCCAATACATCTTTACGCGTGGCTTTTACCGTTTCGCGCGCCACAATTTGGCTACCAATGGCCGCCTGTACCGCTACGTCATACATCTGACGCGGAATCAGCTCGCGCATTTTGGCCACCAACTCACGACCACGATACTGGCTGCTACTACGGTGAATAATCAGGCTTAAAGCGTCTACGCGCTCGCCATTCACCAGCACATCCAGCTTAATCAAGTCAGCCACTTGGAACTCTTTAAAATCGTAATCGAGCGATGCATAACCACGGCTCACAGATTTAAGGCGATCAAAGAAATCCATCACCACTTCAGCCATTGGCAGATCATAGCTCAGCATCACCTGACGGCCCATATACTGCATATTGCGCTGATTACCACGCTTTTGATTACACAGCGTCATCACGGCACCCACATAATCCTGAGGCACTAAGATGGTGGCGGTAATAATCGGCTCACGGATTTCTTCGTATTTAGAAGGATCTGGCAGCTTGGATGGGTTTTCGATATGAATCACTTCGCCTGATTTAAGCAACAACTCATACACCACCGTTGGTGCGGTAGTAATCAGATCCATATCGAATTCGCGCTCAAGACGCTCTTGCACAATTTCTAAGTGCAGCAAGCCCAAGAAACCACAGCGAAAACCAAAGCCAAGCGCTTGCGAAACTTCTGGCTCGTAATGCAATGAGGCATCATTTAGCTTGAGTTTTTCTAAGGCATCACGCAGCTTTTCGTAATCATGGCCTTCAATCGGGTACAGCCCCGCAAACACCTGTGATTTTACTTCTTTAAAGCCAGGCAAAGGCTCGGTGGCAGGATCTTTAGCCGTGGTGATGGTATCCCCAACCTTTGCATTGGCAATTTCTTTAATCCCCGCAATCACAAAACCTACTTCACCCGCTTTCAGTACCGTTCTTTGTACTGTTTTTGGGGTAAATACGCCGACTTGTTCGCAAAGATGCTGCGATTTATTCGACATAAACATAATTTTTTCTTTCGGGCTGATCTGGCCATCAACTACCCGCACCAACATAACAACGCCAACGTAGTTATCAAACCACGAATCCACAATCAACGCCTTAAACGCACCATCAGGATTGCCCTTAGGAGCTGGTACTTTAACGATCAGCGCTTCCAAAATATCTTCGATACCAATACCACTTTTGGCAGAAGCATGCACCGCATCAGTCGCTTCGATGCCGATAATATCTTCAATTTCTTGAATCACACGTTCAGGATCAGCAGCAGGCAAGTCGATTTTATTTAATACCGCTACCACTTCCACTCCCTGCTCCAGCGCGGTATAGCAGTTAGCCACAGTCTGGGCTTCAACGCCTTGCGAGGCATCAACCACCAGTAATGCACCTTCACACGCAGCTAAAGATCGGCTTACTTCATAAGAGAAGTCAACGTGCCCAGGGGTGTCGATCAAATTAAGATTATAAATCTCACCATTACGGGCTTTATAAGACAGCGCAGCGGTTTGCGCCTTGATCGTGATACCGCGCTCTTTTTCGATATCCATCGAATCAAGCACTTGCGCGCTCATCTCACGCAGCTCAAGGCCACCACAGAATTGAATAAAGCGATCAGCCAGCGTGCTCTTGCCGTGATCGATGTGAGCGATGATAGAGAAATTACGAATATGATCCATTGGTCTGCCAAAAATTCACGTAAAAAGGGGCACGAAAGAGCTGTACCGAATTTAAAAATCTTCAGGATTCAAGCTATCAGCGGCAACGCAGCGCGCTAGTATATCGATCAGCGCGCTGTGATGCTGTAAGCTTGATCTGCCGTCGATTTTTGAAAATCCGATAGCTCGCTTTCGCACCCCAGATATTAATTTGCAGTGATTTTAACGGAAATTAGCAAGATAGGCATCAAGAGCTGCTTGATCAAGGTGGTAATGGCATATTTCCACCCCATCCGCTGCCGTCAAAACCGGCACCCATTCGCCATACTTCTCTTCTAAATCGTCGATATCATCGATATCAATCCACTCTAAAACAAAGCCTTTAGCCAATGCCTGCTGCTGCAAAGCATCGCGCATAAGCAAACACAAACCACAATATTCGCGGCCATATATTTTAAGTGCAATCATTTAGCAGGCGCACGCAAAGTTAGAAACATCGAAGCATCACCACGAATTACCCTTAGCGCGCTCGCTTCATTCGGCTTTAAAGCAGTCAGCAATTGCTTTAGCTGGCCAAGGCTGGTGAGCTCTTGATTACCCACCGCCACAATTAAATCGCCAGGCTGCAGACCCGCCTTTGCCGAAGTGCCACGTACCGCCTGCACTTGTACCGCAAACTTCACGCCCATCGCCTTCAGCTGAGCCGCCTCCACTGATTGTAAAGATAATCCAAAGCGCCCGCCTTCATCATTTTGATTGCCGCGGTACTCACGCTCAGCATTGATGCGATCAGATTGCTCAAGCACACCGATTGTCACTGTCACATCGCGTAGTGCCTTATCACGCCATATTTGCACTGGCACCTTGCTACCAGGGCGTACAGCGGCTACATATTTAGGCAAATCGCTCGATGAGGTAACGACCTGACCGTTAAATTTCAAGATTACATCGCCAGGCTTTAAGCCTGCTTTATCAGCAGGGCCCTCTTTTTCTACGCTAGCCAGCAGTGCACCACTCACTTTGCTCAAACCAAAGCTTTTAGCTAGATCATCGTTTAGCTCTTGAATTGCCACACCAATCCGACCGCGCGTCACTTTGCCGGTGGCTTTTAACTCATCCGCCACCTTCATCACTACATCCACCGGAATCGAGAACGATAACCCCATAAACCCGCCCGAGCGGCTGTAAATTTGCGAATTAATCCCAACCACTTCGCCGGCCATATTAAATAGCGGCCCGCCAGAGTTACCGGGGTTAATCGCCACGTCCGTCTGAATAAACGGCACAAAAGTTTCGTCGGGCAGGCTACGACCCTTGGCTGAAACAATCCCCTGCTGT
>Ga0247722_10000535_pt1 | contig 23140 bp, 17 predicted proteins | sample MSEWelMarce3H_FC_FD_189094 | JGI IMG/M metagenome (GOLD analysis project Ga0247722, IMG submission 189094) | Subsurface sediment microbial communities from gas well in West Virginia, United States - MSEEL Well Study Marcellus 3H_FC | ecosystem: Environmental > Terrestrial > Deep subsurface >... | reverse complement strand
ACAGTACTGTCTCCAGGAACTCTTCCAGGGTGCCGGTGGTACTCAACAGGGAACGGCATGGCCCAACACGGATGCTAAGGTCAAGGCGCTGGTCGTCAATAACAGCCTGGATGATACGGTGGCCGCCATGAACAATCTGGGTAACATTGCACTCTATGGTATTGATCAGAATGGTGCCGCCGTCAGTTTCGCCACTTTCAAGGATGCAGCCATGCGTATGTTGGGTAAGGCTCCCATGAATCCCTGCGATACTGCCGATGCCGCACAGGGCCCACAGACGCCCGAATGTTTGGATTTCCTGTGGCGCACCAGCGGCAATACATCGGATCCCCAGGTGTCGGACCCCAATGCCATTCCTTACAATTACTGCAACAAGGAGGGTATGATGGCACCGCTGAATGCCGATGGATCCATCAATCAGGCCAACGTGAATACCGCCAATGGATATGGAAGTGTTCCAGCCATTCGTGGATTCTATAACTCCATCTTCAATCGTGCGAACGACTCTTCCAACTTCGACAATCAGGTGGCCGGTATGCGCGACTGTTACAATGTGAATGTTCAGAAGCCAGCGGAGGAGCCCAGTGCATGCCCTCTGCCCAACCCCACAGACTGGCAGTGTTTCCCACCTAAGAAGCTGTTCAAACCCGAACTCTTCTCGGTCTGTCCCGATGGAACCTATTCTGCAACGTTTGATGAAGCGGAAGCCATCTGTGGATCCTATGGTGCTCGTGTGGCGACTCCTGCGGAAATCAGTACGGCACAGGGTCAGGGTGCGCAGTGGTGTGCATGCAGTTGGGCCAACGATGGAACGGCCTACTATCCCATGAACACGATCACACCGGCCATGGGTGGTGGGTGTGGATCCGCGGGTGTCAATAACTGTGGAAATATGTCCCAGTCACTGTCTTGGGGTGGCAAGAAGGCCAATGCCGCGTGTGTATCTTGCGTGGGAATGAAACCTCCCCAGGGCACTCCGGATGTACAGGCATTCAACACACTCACAAATGTCTGGAATAACCCCATGGCCGTGCAGTCTGCGGGTGGAGTTGATGATGCTCACGTGCCTGCCGGTCGTGAAGTGGCAAACCAGGTGGTTCTGGCAACTGATCAGGGTGGAAACATTCTGTGGTTCCCCTCCAATGGCGATTGTGAGACATGGGCCACTACCGCGAATACAATGGATCCTGATGCATTCCCTGGTGTTGGACTGGCCGGAATGAATCCCACATTGACGGGTCTCATCGATCAATATGTGCGAGGCCGTGTCTAAAATCAAACTCTTAAATTGTAAAATCAAGGATAAATCATATTCTTAATTTTACCTACAGACGATAGTAGAGATATGTCAGGGTTTGAGGATTCCCAGCGGAACTATTACAGTCGCGAAATCAATCGCGCACTCCCGGTAAGTGCTCAGGTTGCCGACGCATCCGTGATTCAGACAGCTCTGGGTATCACTGAATCAACTGGAACCGTCAGAAATGTCGCGTCACTGATGGCATCTTTCGGTCGCGATGCTGGTGCAATCCAACGTGATGAGGCGTGTCGTCAGTTGGTTGCCCCGAGTGCATCTATGCGATCCCCTGATGCCCGCACGGGCTGCGGTTGGTGGTTCACCCCCAATCCAAGTCAGCAGTCTGGTGGAGCATACGGAACTCGTAGGGGACCCATGAGTCCAAATCTGGATTCCGTGTATGGAACCGGTCAATGGATTTGGGATCCTGCACAGGCACAACAGCTGGAGGGAATGAAACAGGCCGCCAAGGTTCAGAGCTGCCCCGATCTGCAGTTCAGTCGTTATCCCAATGTTGGTTGGTGCCCCTCTACCAATATGGCTGTTGTAACCGATGGCAACGGCAACCCCGCATTTGCACAGTATCCTGGGGGCGACTGCCCCGGCGGTGGTATCATTATGTCGGCCAATAATTGTCCCCCGCCTCCGCCACCTGCATCAACACAATCTGGTGTTCCCGTACCAACCAGCGGTGGCATTTCAAATATCTGTCAGCCAGGCAGCAACGGAGCACTGTCCCCCGCCTGTCTTCAGTCAATCAACAATCTGGCATGCACTTCCAATGGAACCCTCTCTGTAGCTCTGGGCGGTGGCTATGCCGGTAGCAGTGGCGATTTCCAGAATGTCAATGCCGTTCTGCAGCAACGGGGATTCTCCATTCCTAGTGGAATTATTAATGATGGACAGATCTCCGTACAGAGTGCCATCAATGCATCGTATGCTCTGCGCACGGCTGCGAATGCTGGCGACGGATCTCGTGGTACGTTGGCCGCGCAGAATATGTGTCTGGGAACACCATTCGACCCCTGCAGTTTCGGGGGTTCCGACACGGGCCCCTATCCGCAGTCGTGTATAGAACAAGCGGCTATATCCAAAGGGTTCTCTCCCAACGGTGCAATCATGCCTGCCAATGGAGGTATGGGATTCTGGAATGGGATTGCCAATTGGGCCGGCGTACTCCAAATGATGGATGTCTGGAAGAATGCGGCCAATGTGTTTGATCCGAATAACCCGAACCTGCAGACCCTGGCCATCAAGAATGTGTTCGGTATGGGCGTCCAGCTACCCAAGCAGGGATGCAATGTGCATGGTCTCCTGATGTACCGGTATTTCTTCCCCACCTGGGATCAGAGTCTCTTCACACCCAGTGGCCCACAGACACACTTCCTGGGTCGCTACATTTTCAAGCAGGGATTTCCTTACAAGCCTTCCACGTATGAAGATCAGACACCTGCGGGTGGTTATCTGACAGAGGGTCAGCGCTATGTCTGTAACTTCATTCCCATTGTCGGCGGAACCTACCAGTTCTTGATCGGCCACGACGATGGTGTGCGTCTGTCTATTAACGATCAGGTCTTCATGGACTGGGCGGGTTGCTGTGGCAACAACGTCACCAACACGATCAACATGATTGCGGGTCAGCCCTATAAGCTGGCGATTGATCTATGGAACGGCGGCGGTCCTTGGACGTTCATTTTCCAGACATCCGTAGATGGTGGCCCCTGGACCAATCTTCCTTTGTCACAGCTCTACATGACACAGGATCGTCGTCTTCCCACGCTGGAGCTTGCATTCAACAAGATGGCAACGGGCACCGGCAATGGTCCTATCACGGATACCAACAGCGTCTTCCAGAACTTGGCTATGGGAAATGCCACCGTCGGCCCCTATAATGGAAAGCAATGTATGATTGTGAAGGGCAATGGAAGCGGTGTGTATAACGTGCAGGGTTCTTCCAAGATCGTGCAGGGTGCCCGTGTCCGCGCCTTCAAGAGTTACACCATGATGGTGCAGATTGATTCGGTCAAGTGGGGGTCTGGTGCAACACCCAGTATTTTCACTCTCTACAATCTGCCGGGTTCAAATGTGACGGCATATCCCCGTACATCTGTGCCGGAATCATGGGACTTCCCCAATCAGTCGCAGCAGTTTATGATCACCGCCAGTTCCACGAACATCTATCCCTGGGGGAAGGGCACCTATTCTGCATCCAACATGCCGGTGGATTACATGTTTGGCCAGAATGCGGGAATCAACTCCGCCTACCCTCCTGGTCAGTGGTTCCACTTCGCAATGGTGTGGGATGACGATTTCACCGGCTATGTGACCTACATCAACGGTAAGCCCTCCCAGCATTTCGCTGCGGTGCCCTACGATGTGCAGACAATCATGGAACAGATGCGTATTGGTTCTGATGCGACGGACGATGGGGCCGGCTGGACCGGTGGTATGGCCTGGTTCCGCGCCTTCGATTACCGCCTGAGCCAGGATCTGATCAATCGTGATATGAATGATGACTGGGCCAATCTGTACTGATCTTCTGAGTTCGTCAGGTTCTAAACGGAGGTTGCAGGGAGTACATTAGAAGATGCGAGTTCTAGTGTATGGTGCAAAAGGCTGGATTGGACAACAATTTATTGGGACCACAACACACGAAGTAATCTTGGGAACAGCTCGTGCCGAAAACTATTATGAAGTTGTGCGTGAAATCAAGGAGCATCGCCCTGATACTGTCTGTTCATTCCTGGGTCGCACGCATGGTTATGATCCTTCTGGCAACTATATTCCCACGATTGATTATCTGGAGCTGCCTGGCAAGGAAGAGGAGAATCACCGCGATAATTTTCTGGCTCCCATCACACTGGCCGAAGCCAGTCGCGATAATGGAGTCCATTTCGTCTATTTGGGGACAGGGTGTATCTACACCTACCGGCCCGAAAAGGATCTATTTTCGGAAATGGATGAACCTAATTTCTTTGGATCTGCCTATTCGAAAATGAAGGGGCTCACGAATCAGGCCATGCATCGACGCCCTAACGCGCTGCAGCTACGCATCCGTATGCCAATCTCCCGTAATGTCAGCAAGCGGAATCTGATTGATAAGCTCGTGGGATACAAACAGATTTGTTCTATTCCTAATTCTATGACCGTGTTGGATGATATGTGGGCTCCAATTGATGCGATGATTGCGGCGAAGACAACGGGCACTTACAATCTGGTCAATCCAGGTGTTGTGGATCATTCCTGGATTCTGACAAAGTACCGTGACGTAGTGGATCCAACCCATACGTGGTCCGAGATCTCATATGAGGATCAGATGAAGATTCTCAAATCAGAACGTTCGAATAACGAGCTCACTACCGACAAGCTGGAGGACTTCTGTGCGGATCACGGGATTCCACTGCCGCATATTCGTACTTCTATCCTACATTGTCTGAAAGACAGAGCCCTCGGTATGCAACCACAGACGCAATAAGCGCATCGATGTTGTGTTCGAAATTCGTATGGACCTCGGACCAACCTAGTTCTCGTAGGCGAGTGGTATCCACGGAATAACGAAAATCATTAAAGGGGCGATCCTCAACAAACACAATATGATTCTCAACCCGTTTATCGGTTGTCATCTTATTGATCAGGAGGCGGGCAACATCCATCACGGAATATTCCTGTTGGGTGCCGATATTGTAGATTTCATTGATTTCACCGCGATGAAGAATTAGATCCGTTGCACTGGCGACATCCTCTGCCCAAATAAAATTGCGGCGTGTCTGACCCTGACCGTGAATCGTCAGTTTCTTCCCCTCTGACAGGAGCTTGATAAATTTCGGAATGAGTTTTTCGGGATACTGATTACGTCCATAGACATTGTTGCAGCGGACGATAATTGTGGGGAGATTGAAACTGTGATGATAGGAACGCACAATGAACTCCGCTGCGGCTTTGGTAGCGGCATACGGATTCGTTGGATTCAACAGGGATTTCTCATGGCAGCCAGGATGATCGCGATCCACTTCGCCATAGACTTCGTCCGTGGAAAAATGCAGGAAACGCTTGAGAGATCCATATTCCTTCGCGGCCTGCAGAAGAGTGTGAGTTCCCAGGACATTGTCGATGGTATATTGGAGGGAGTCATTGAAGGAGGAATCCACGTGACTCTGTGCGGCAAAATGGACAATCGCGTCAATCTTGTATTCGCGCAACACATGGAGGACGAAATCCTTGTTGGTGATATTGCCCTGAATGAATTTGTAGCGGGGACCTGCATGTACGTTGTCCTCTGACGCACAATAATTCAGACAGTCCATGTTGAAGATACGAATGTTCTCCGATTGGGATGTCACCATATAATTAATGAAGTTGGATCCAATGAATCCGCAACCACCAGTTACGAGAATATTGTTCATGCTCATAACTGTATGTAGAAAAGGGTCCGTTTAAACCTAGAATAACCGGGCAGGGGGGTGACCACGGTGTCGGAGCCCTCCAATAAAGGGGGCTTCCTCTTCCAGAAGTGATTCACTTACCGGTTCAAAAGTAACTTTCATTGCAGCCCCTCCTAGCGCAAAATACGTACCAGGTTTATATGACTTTCCAGCAGCAGCATCCGCAAGAATTACTCCCGTTTCGGTTGTATATATGTTACTTACCGCCCCACGCTCAGAAGTAATGAGGTCTGCTTGACTTTGATATTCACGGAACTTGTTCAGAATAATTGAATGGAGTTCCACGATGTCTGAGAGGCCTGCCGCAACTAACACGGTGACAATTTCCTCACGCTGGAGATGCACATTGATCATTCCCAACTCATCGTACATTAACGGTACCAACGACTCACACAATGCTTCCACCCAGGTCGCGCGTTCTGCAATCGGCATTTCGACCTCATCCATATCTTCCCATGTCTGATTGAGGACATACAGCCAATAGAAGATCGGTTCCTGTCCATCGGTATAACCTTTCTCTTTGCGGATACGAGACAGAGTGGCAGGAATACGGGACTGAATGATCTGACGGGGCTCGAGTTTGAGGACGATGTTTTCGTCGAACCCCAATAGCACATTCGCCAGACGGCAGACGAATCCGTTCGTACATAAATCGGCGGAATCCATTACTTCTTCGGAAAATCGTTTGGCGAGCTCTCTGCGGGTATCGTGGTCGGGCCATCGCATAATACGTAACCAGAGCTTCTCCAGAATCGTATGTAGTTGGTGCCCGTGCATCGTATATGGGCTACGAAGACGGAGTGCGATTTCCCTGCCTACAGCACGGGCACCAGTGGGATCGAAGGAGATAAATTCCAGCCAACTGCCGGTCTCCAGTAGTTGTTTGAGATCCTCTCTGATTCGCAAGGAGAGATCACCCTGGATGGAGCCGGCATAGTCGCAGATGTAGGTCAGATTGTGTTTGGTAGAATCCTGCACACCGGAATTGTGGGCATTTTGGGCATTCTTATAGACCGTGGGTGCCGTGGCAACAATACGAACGGAGTTTTCGGGCTTGCCTCTGACGGGCCCCATGACTTCGGGCGCTGATGCGGGCTTATTTGGGTTAGTCCAGAGGAATTCGATGCGGGGGTTTCCATGAAGCACAACGGAATCCAAATGTGGTGGTCGATCGCAAGAGATTTCACGTACAGCGTTGTTTGTGAGATCCAGATGGACGAGATTGGGAGGCAGAGCCCGTGTTAGTTGTTCAATGCGCCCATCCGTTACATCGATGGAGATCAGTTCATTATAGTCACCGAGATCGGGAAACGTCATGAAATCACAGGCGCGCGCATAGAACTCTACTAGGCTAAGTGGGAGGCGGGGAAATGTGCGAACACGACACTTATCCATGCGAAGAACTTGCAGCGTTGGTGGGAAGGATCCTCCTGCAGCCGCTTCGTGAATAGGATGACTCATATGATTACGGACATGTTCGACGGTCATACGCTCTTCGGATCGTTGGAAGATGAGTTCAATAACGGGTTGAGCGGGATCTGGCGGTCGGTCACCCCATTGCTGGGCAACCTGTCCTTCGAGTGACCATAGAAAGAGAGCAGTGCGTTTGGATGAACCCAATGGTCTCAACATTAGTAGTCTTGCGATTTATTATGCTTAGGTGGCGACAAATGCAGATTTTGTAGCGTTGTAATCTGCGAGAATCTGTGCTGCATTCATATCAGTGTTAAATACCTTTATCAATCCAAGTTGTGCGTTCATGTTATATGAGGGGCCCACGTATGCACCAATTAGGAAGGGCCCATTACTGGTAGTAATATTAGCCACTGTACTAATCGTGCTTGTATTTACAGGAATACCATTTCTATAGAAAATAATGCGCCTATCACTTTTATTAAACACATATGATAAGTATTGCCATTCCGTTAGTGTAACTGTGTTGGCAGCTGAACTTTGTGTGTCTCTGGATGTTGAATTCCCAGCCTCTAATGTCATACGTTTATCTTCAGACTGCCAATTATTCCATCCTACCTTAAATCCAGCAAGGGCGGGGTGTGCCGCACTATTTGCTAGAAGACCATTGATACTGAATTTAGTGCGAGGATATACCCATGCACTAATTGTAAAGGCATCACCAAAGTCATATGCACCGAATGATATATAACCACTTCCTGTGAAATTAAATACAGTTCTACTAGGGTTACCATTAAATGTTGCGACAGATGTTGTACTTACAGATTGCAAAGTTCCATCCATAGTGCCGCCTGCGCCATTATTTTTAACTGTTGTCGATGTAATACTTGCGGGAATATTGGGATTATATTCTAGCTGTGCAGATGGTATCACTGGGTTGCTTGGCATAACTTGTACTGCATTAGACCATATACTTTTTGCGTTACTTGCATTCACTCCTCTCATCTGTATATTAATTGTGACACCATTCAACAAATTAGGTATATAGACAGGGCTCAGTATAATATCGCTCGGAGTAAGGGCAGTAGCTGTATTACCCCCATCCGTAGTATATTCATAATTTACAGGAGTTCCTATAGTACCAGGAGTGAAGTATATATAGGCAGAGTTATCCGCTGGTAATCCATATACTAATGTAGGTGGGGCAAGTGCAGGTACAGGTGCAGGAGTAGGTGCCGGAGTAGGAGCAGGAGCGACAGGAGCAGGAGCGACAGGAGCAGGTGCAACAGGAGCAGGTGCAACAGGAGCAGGAGCAACAGGGGCAGGGGCAACAGGAGCAGGCGCCTCAAGTGTTCTTCTGCCCCCAATGCGAGTAGTGAATATAGGAATTCCACCCGTCACTACTTGCCTGAGAATATCAGAAGACCACTCGGGGATATCCGCCTTGGGGTTTGCACGATAAAAACTGAATAAGGTACGATTTCGCTGCTGCGCAATCCGCCCGCTCTGTGAATAGTCCGTATTTGGCATTCTCTACAAAGCAGCCCGTTTATTTCCCAGTTGCACCACGGACAGAGGCCTGCAGATCCTTACGCCAATACGGGTGATACAGGAACATGGGTCGGCCCGAATCCGCAAAACGGAAACACTGAGTGGCTTCTCCGTGTTCGTGGAAGTGCAGCTCACAATCAACTGCAGAGGATTGTGCGATCTCGAACAGGCCATCAGATAGCATCTGCTTCTTCGTGGCGATATCGAAGATCATCTGATCGGTGGTCATGCCCTTATCCACCATCATGAGCACCTTGGAACCAGACACCTTCTGCTCCGTACTGAACACTGACAGATAGGTGAAGATCTCCACCGTACGTTCGTCCCACTCCAGATTCATGTGAGAGCACAGACGAATGGCACGACCAATCACCTGCTGGAGACGCACATTGTTCCAGTAGGGTTCCATGATATGTACCTGTCGGGTATTGAAGAGAGAGATACCTTCTGCACCGGACTGCGTAATCATGAACACCTTACAGATCTTGCCGCCGCGGTTATCAGGGTCGCCGCGCAGCAGTGCCGCACACTGTTCGGACAGACGGGGAGGGAGACCACCAACATCCGCATTGTAGAGCTGTAGCAACAGACGACGCTTTTCCAGCTCCTGGTCACCGGTGTAGAGAATATAGGCGGGGCGCCCACTCATGAGGGCTTCCATGAGCGAATCGGGAATAGCCCATGAGCCGCTGCCGTCCTTCTGGATATCGAGGGGCAGATACTGTTCCGGTGAAGCGCGCAGAGCTGCTGCGAAGATACCGAGACCCTCCAGTGTCTTGAACTGACTATAGACTAACACGGGTCCGCCGGCGGGGCTGCGTCGGATATTCTCCACCATTGCCGCATACTTGGGAGAGAAGATGGGGAGACCGGTGTTCAGATACTGATCGGCGTTGGCTTCGAGACCCTCCATCAGAGAGCCCAGAATACCGGCCAGAGTCGCATCGAGAGCCTTGGGAGGAGCAGGGGGAGCTACTTCATCAGGCAGAGCAGCAGCATTGGGCTCCGCATCCTCACCGCCGACTTCCGCAGCGGCCACGTTGAGTTCCTCATCCACATCCACGGCCAGATCAGCAGCAATCAGACGATCGGGTTCGGCACCCAGGAGTTTGACCTGCTGTTTGATACTGACATCAGGACGGGGAACCTCTTCAGGGAACACCCAGTTACATGCGGCACGACTGAGAGCCAAGAACCCCGTCTGTTGGGTCTTGGTGGCCTGTGCGTATAGATCGGCCTCTGCCATGGTCATCCCTTTACGTTTGACGGGCCCCTTGCCCTCATCTTCCTTTTCGGCCGGTTTCTCCATATCCAGCTCTGCCAGGCGCGCCTTGGAATACAGTTGGAACATGTAATCGGACATGGGGACTTCAACGATTTCATTACGGGCCACACGGGGCATGAGCTCTTCGGATCCACCCTTGTAGAAGGAGACCAGACCAGAGGCGCGGGCTTTGAGGACGTTGGGGTTGGCAATCTTAAGTGTCTTACGATCCACGAAGTTCTCAATGAACACGGTGGGGTCATCCGGCAGCAGAGGCATCGTATGCACTATGAAATGGGGAGTAACGGAGGTGGCCACGGTGGCACGGGCGGCTTCCACAACAGCGGCGGCCTCATCGGCACCACCGGCCTTCAGAATCGCCGCAGCTTCGAGTTCCCGCATCATGGCCACACCCCAACGATCCATATTACGCTCACGAGATGCCTCCACCTTGCCGACCTTGGAGGGAGGGAGACGGATGAACCCACGGGTGGCATAGTCGCCGTCCTCAGAGATAACCTTGGCGAAGCCGTAGGGAACGGGTGTGATATTCAGCACAGTGTTACGTTTGTCATCTTCCTCAATGGCATAGAAGTCAATTTCGGAGTGCTGTTGTGCCCATGCAACCAGCTTCTTGGAAGTGGCCGGATCACGAGCCATGCCCTTCAGAGAGATCTGCAACATCCGCTGCTCTCCACCGACAACATTCATGAGAATGGCCAGTTCCTGTGCGTAGTTAATCATGGGTGTGGCGGACAGAGCGATGATCTTGCAACCCACAGCATTCTGCAGCAAACGATAGAGTGTGTAGCCACGGGGATACTTGAATCCAGGGCGCTGACGACCGATAGGAGTACTCCAGGTGAATTCGCGGGGCTCCACAGTTTCGATGATCTTGGAGACGGGCTTGCCGCCGATCTGTGTGCCGTTGATAGTACGCACCAAGTTATGCACTTCATCCATGATTACTACGGCATCGTCGAACATGGACTTCCCCTCCTTCACACCGGCAGCGGCCAGCTGAGACAGAATCGTGGGGGTCACACCGTTGTAGTGGATGAACTTGAAGCGGTAATTCAGATGTGCGGACTGCTGAGCACGAATGGATTCACGTGCCGCGGGGCTGAGAGTGTCCCAGTTGCTGGGCTTATCGGGATTGGGAACCCAACCACCACCCTGTTCGATGATGATGGAAGGAGGGAGACCCAACACATTCTCCAGCCAGAAGAAATCCACGCTCTTGGGTTTGCTCACATCCGCCACCTTCATGAAGGTCCAGTTGTTGTTCGTGCGCAGAGGGAAGAACCCACACTTGCCCAGCTCACGACGGTAGTTGTTGGACAGTGTGGCCGGAGTCAGCACATAGATGGTCTTCTGTCCTCCCCAGTACAGAGCCTCCGCAGCGGCAATGGATGTACAGGTCTTACCGGTACCGAGGCCGTGATAGACCAGGAGACCACGATAAGGGGATCCGCGCTGCAAATAGTCGCGGACGAATTTCTGGTAGTAGAAGGTCTCCACTTTGTTGGGGTCACGACGCTTACATGCATCCTTGTCGAGTTCCTTGGGCTCTTTGGCTGCCGCCGCACCTTCACGGAGCACACGCATGAGTGTGGGGGAGAACTGTGCGTACGTTTGCACAATGAAATCGCGGAATGTGGATGCGGTGATAGGGCGATAGATCATCCCTTCGGGGGCGGCTTCGATAGGACTTTCCTTGAGAATCTTCTGTTGGATGGTTTTGGCGTTTGTTGCTGCGAGATCCTTGAAACTGACCATTGCGGTGTCTTCAGGTGGCGGCTTTGTGCCAGCAGTACGCATTCCCTTGAGTTTCTCACGAGTGGCGGCTACGGCAATGGCAATGTCGGCGGAGATTGCATCCTCTTCGGAGGTCTTCTCAGGCAGTACGAATGCTTCTGCAGGAGGAGCGGCACCTTCACCTTCCACTTCCTCCACAACCAGTGCGGGTGCAGATGCGTTTGCAAAACGAACACTGGGTTTGGGCTTAGGCCCTACGGCCACAGCCACTGCTGGTTTAGGAACAACGGAAGCAGCGGCGGTCGCAGTCCGGCGAACAAGGGCACCAAGTGTTGCATTACGTGCAGGCCCCGCTACAGCAGCAGGAGCCCGAGCCAAAGCCTGGAGACCTTCCGTGCCAAATGCTGCACGTTTGGCCACCTTCACGTTCTTCGGTTTGGTGAATTTCAGAGCTCCAATGGGCGGCCCATTTTCACTGTTATCGTCCATACTCTATAAGATTCATAGAATTAGAGAATGGGTATTGTACCGATTCTCTAATAGTGTGACTCCAGATACAGGTCCAGGCCCCCCCTACGCGAAGAGCTGACCCAAATGGACAAGAGCAAGCCGGGAAGCCTCCTGTTCTGCATCTTTCTTATTACGTGCCGTCGCAGTTGTAAGAACAGTTCCATCGGGAAACAGAACCCCCATTGTAAATGTACGATTGTGCAGGGGCCCTTCCGTGGCAACTTCCTTATAGCGCGGAGGCTGGTGATAGGTCGCCTGGTAGTATCGCAACAGTTGATCCTTATAATTCGTGTTATTAGAGATAATTTCACCGAAATCCACGTGTGTTTCGAGAACGTCGATGACCCACTGTTGGACCTCCCAGAAAGCCGTTTTGGGATCATCCGCCGAGCGATCACGAAAGATGGCGGCAATCCACGCTTCCAACATGGAACCCAACATACGCAGATTCTGACGACCATGACAGATCTCCTCCATATGGCGGCTCATGATGAGCCAGGGGGCCATACCGAGTTTAAGAGCGAGTTTCCCAAGATGTTCGTTATTCACAAGTTCAGAGCGGAGAGAGGTCCAGAACCCTTCGCCTTCTCCAGGATACCGGCGCTCCAGATAATCACCGACGATTGCATCCAGAATCCCATCACCGACATATTCCAGATGTTCGTTGTCGGCCGTTTTCAGCGCCATGCAATCAGCGGGTCGGGGTGCAACAAGTTGCCCTTCGTTCTTGTGCTCCTCACGCGCAACGAAAGACTTATGCACACACGCCTGGCGGTAAAGCTCCACGCGTTTGGGCTGGTAACGGGCGATCCGACTGATCTCCGCTACGGGGATATCCTTATTATTCGGGTTCCAGGGATTGTAGATCTTGGGTTCAGCGGTACTCATTATACTATTGTAGTGCATCTATGCGTTTAGACCCAACCTGCGACCGTCCTCCTCCACTTAAACTGACCCGACCCGAACGAATCCTAATAGAGATGTCAATATGTCTGAATATGATCGTGAAGGATGAATCACATATTATTGTGAATACCCTGCGACATCTGCAGAAATATCTCAAATTCACCGATTGGGTGATTTCAGATACGGGATCCACCGACGGAACACAGGATCTCATACGCAACTTCTTTGCCGAACAGGGTATTCCAGGTGTGCTCACGGAGGACCCGTGGGTGGATTTCGGTCACAATCGATCTCTGGCATTCCAACATGCACGTGCGAACTCCAAATCTGATTATCTGTTTGTATGGGACGCTGACGACGAAATCGTGGGCGAATTCAAGCTCCCCGCACAACTAACGGCAGATCATTATCTCTTCACGTTCGGCGGGGAGGGGTTCCGATACAATCGTGTCCAGCTGTTCAGCAATAAAAAGAAATGGCGATACGTAGGTGTTCTGCATGAATATCCGGCTGCTGAAGAGGGCGAAACCGTGTCCTCGCCAGAACAGGTCGGCGGCAATTATTATTTCGTATCGGGGCGATCGGGCTCACGTAACAAGGATCCCAACAAGTATCTCAAGGATGCGCTCGTTCTGGAAAAGGGAATCAAGGAGGAACCCACCAATGCCCGATATATCTTTTACTGTGCCCAAAGTTATCAGAACGCCCAGCTGCCAGACAAGGCCATCGAATTCTATAAGAAAGTGCTGGCGTCGAATGCGTGGATCGAAGAGAAGTATGTCAGTTGTTACGAGATGTCCCAGCTCTTTGAACGGAAGGGTGACACTGCTTCTTCGATCTACTATCTAGTGGAGGGGCTCAATCAGGTACCGGATCGCGTGGAGTGTGCCCAACAACTTGTCAAGCATTACTGCAGTAAGGGAGCACACGCGATCGCCATGCACTATTACGCATTCGTTCAACAATACTACGAAAAAACATATCTGGGGAACCCCGCGGCGGTATCGAGTCATCTGTTTGTTCGCAAGGATGAGTACGATTTCTGGTTACCCTACTATGTCATCATTGCGGCCATCGCAACCAAACGCATTGGGGTCGCCATCGACATGTATCGTGCGATTTTCCGTATGAATTTCCGTCAGCTTGATGCAGGGTGGCTCAATAATCTATTTCACAATATTCAGTTTATCAAGAGTTATCTGCCGCTGCATGAGGAGACACCTCTCTTTCTGCAGGAACTTCTGACATACCGTGCGCAGTTCCGTGGCAGCCTCAGTGCGGAGTCGAACAAACACATCGCTGATATCATTGCGCTCTATGAACCCCAGCTGACACAGTATCCCTCCACATCGATCTCTCCACTGAAGAACAAGAAGACAGGGGAACGCATCAATGTGCTCTTCACGATCACCAGCTGCAAGCGGTACGATCTGTTCGAACGGACAATGAACTCCGTGTTGAATACCTGGCAGGATCTGCGCGCTGTCAATTATTTCCTGTGTGTGGATGATAACTCGAGCAAAGAGGATCGTGCCAAGATGCGTCGCAAGTATCCATTCTTCGATTTCTATATGAAAACGGAGGCAGAGAAGGGGCATCGTGCCAGCATGAATATTATCTGGGATAAAATCGCGGAGCTCCAGCCCACCTACTGGATTCATATGGAGGATGACTGGCTCTTTTTCAAGTCCGATAACTATGTTACGAAGAGTGTTCTGTTCCTGGAAAAGTACAAGGACCAGGATATCCATCAGATTCTGTTTAATCGCAACTATGCGGAGACTTACGATGATTGGCGGATTGTCGGTGGTGCAACGCTGGATGAGAAACACGATTTTGCTGTACATGTGAAGAGCGATACTCTGACGGGACCCAATTGTGGATACTGGCCACATTACAGTTTCCGCCCATCGATGGTGCGTGTCTCCGTTATTCGAGATCTCGGTAACTATGATAGTCCAAACACGTTCTTTGAGATGGATTATGCAAATCGATACAACGCGGCAGGCCATAAGAGTGCGTTCTACAATTCCATCACGTGTCGCCATATTGGGAAACTCACCAGCGATAAAAAGGGTACGAACGCATACACACTGAATGCGGAAGCACAGTTTGCTGCTCCGACCAAACACAAGAATATATATGTCGTGAATCTGAAGCGCCGACCTGATCGCAAGGTCGCCGTCATGCAACTCCTGAAGGACAATGGATTCGCCGATGATACATATACTGTCTATGAGGCGATCGATGGGCTCACACTGCAACCCACTTCGGAACTCCGCCGACTGTTCAAGGGCAACGATTTCGGCAATCGCCGTGGTGTGATTGGATGCGCCATGAGTCATTATAATCTCTGGAAGCAGCTGGCGGATGACCCAGACAACTCCTATTACATCGTGTTTGAGGATGATATCACGTTTGCAGATGAATTCCGTGAGAAATTGGCTACTGTGACAGCGACTCTTGATCCCACGATCGATGTGCTGTTCTTGGGTTATCATGCACGCTCAACTCCAGATATCGACGGGTGCGCCCCACTGAATATGGATGCATACGTGGGAGGAACATTCGGATATATTGTCACCAAACAGGGTGCCAACAACTATCTGAAGTATATTGAGGCCAGCGGTATCAAACACGGTATTGATTATCTAGTTAAGGTCATTCCAGGCTTCAAGTGTATGGCTCTGCAACCGCGCCTTGTACTATCGGACTGGGTGCAAACGGCGGATTCCGTAGTTGATTCCGATATTCAGAAGGATCCATCCGCGTTGGACCTGTCGGAGAATGATTGGGTCTTTTATCCAGGCGTGGATATCATTGGTAGTGACATCCGATTCGTGGGGAAACACAGTGATCTGTATGATCTCGCAAAGGGAACACTGGGTTGTAATGCATACAATACACTCGGATTCCTGAAGGCGGTTGCCATTCGCAAGGCGACTCTGACCACATCGCCCTATTTCGGTCCAACGGATGGTATTTATCTGAAGACCCCTCTTCCCACCACCACAAAAACGCGGGTGAAGATGATGTGCAATTGGACAGATTCTGAAACGCTTTGCCGAACAATCGATCGCATGACGGAGGGTTCCTGTATCTGGAAGAATCTGCAATTCACCGCACAGGACGATGCCGACTATTTCGTAATTCTGAATAAGCCACAGGAGGGTGACTACTATGATCCGGGCAAAACCATCGTATTCCAAATGGAACCGTGGTGCGCAGATCCGGCACAGACATGGGGTGTGAAGACATGGGGCGAGTGGGCAAACCCCGATAAGGCGAAATTCCTGCACGTGGGTGCTCACAAAGAGCACTGCAATATTGCGGAGTGGCAGCTCAGTTACACCTACGAACAGCTGTGCGCAGAACAACAGAAGGAGAAGAGTAACGGCGTCTCCTGCGTATGCAGTGCAAAGTACTTCGATCCTGGTCACAAGTACCGTGTGGATTTCATACGCTTCCTGGAGGCCAAATCCGATCCAGATGTCAGTGTTGCAGTGTTCGGTGCCCAGAATTTCCATGACTTCAAGGGTTATGTCGGCCCCGTAGGCGACAAGAAGGAGATCGGTATTGCTCCCTATAAGTACTATTTCATGACGGAAAACAATGCCGAACCGAATTATATTACAGAGAAGCTGTGGGAACCGATTCTGTGTGAGTCGCTGTGTTTCTATTGGGGTGCGCCGAATGTGGCTGATCACGTGGATCCCCGTGCGTTTGTCCAGCTGGACATGACTGATTTCGAAGCATCCTATCGGATTATGAAGGAGGCCATTGCGTCAGATCTCTGGGCCGAACGTCTCCCCTTCATCCGCGCTGCCAAACAGAAGATCTTGAACGAACAGGGTATGATTCCCACCATTCATCGTATTATAAAGTTGAATGAGTAGGCCATCCAGGTCAGTTATACACGACGATGTTCCTCATAACCTACTGTAAGTCTCTCCATGAATTCTATGAAGCGGATTGGTTCGATGGCATTACGGATTTCACGGAATTTACCGGTGCTCCTGATTTGCCCTATCCTCCCACCCCCTGTCCTGATGGTTCAGAGGAGTATTTGAACACTGTGAGAAGCCCATGCATCTTAGTGCGGCGCGACCAGACATATAGTGTGATTTTCCAACATCTCAATGGATGGCGTTGCATCAGTGTTGCCCCGAATAAGACAAGCGCCCGCGAAACGCTCTGGCCTGAAACGATGGCTGCGTACCTGACACCCGTTACTTTGGAGCGTCTGAAGATCATTAATGCAATGAATAATATTTCATCGTATCAATAATTTGTTATCCCTGTTGATGAAGGGCTGCCCATATTGTTGTACCGAGTTTCTCACCGAGTTTTTTGCCACCAGCCACAATGGCACCAATGTCCGCCGCCGACATCGCGACCAAGTCACTCACTGATTTTTGTTCCAGAAGAGATCCTACCCGTTTTCCCCCAAGACCAGGAATAGCACTCAGCATCGCATGGGCGACGCCACTAGCGTCCTTGTTCCCTTTTTTGGCAGTGCTGAATGTGGCAGTGTAAGTGGCCATTGCTCCCGCAGTTTCAGCGGCGAGTCCTTCAGGGTGGAATGCAGTGGGATCATCCGTCAGTTGTTCAAAGAGTCGGCGACACCAACGGGCAGTTTCAGCGATTCCTGCGGTAGCAAGTACGGGCATACCGTAACGCAGGATAAGGCGTGTCGTCAGACGTTGGAGTGTTGATTCCGTTGTGCGCCCACCAAACACACGATCGATGTTCGTCGTCCAGGTTCCTTCGAGGATATAGAGAACGGCCACTCCGCTTCCACGAACGGCCATGAGACGTGCCCGCTGCTCACGGTAACGACCATCCTGATTGGAGGCAGCAAAATCCGCATGACTCTTGCGTTCGGCCACCAGAAGAGGCTCACCCTCTGCATTCTGGATCATGATATCGCCGACATCCAGAGTTGCAATCGTGAAGGGCAGGCCAATGGCAGTGAGCTCCTTCATGAGCCCATGTTCTCGATTATCGATTAGGAGTTGGGCCATATTAATCCGTACGTTGATCTGCGTCTTTAGATGTTGCCAGAATATACGACCAACAAAGCTATATTAGCGAAAATATGTACTCCTGCATGGAAACACATCGCCGAATATTTATCTTTCTTATCATAATGGAGCCCTACTAGATAACTCAGAATTGCCAATGACATAACAGGAAAATAGGCACTGGCGTGCTCTGCATAGAATGCGCGATATGATTGATACGCACATGTTGAACTGACAACTGCCATATCTAGGGTGCGTCTCCAGGAATATGTTGGGTGATACCAATATAGGATAGTTGTGCATCCAACAGCTAAAGGTACAACCGCAATATCGATAGGGTGTCCTACATAGAGCGCATACATGCCAGATGTGAAAGATAATGGTGCTACCTGAAGAATCATATGCGCATATTCTGGCGGAGCAGCAAATTGTCCATCACTCATCAATATTCCGTAAGTGCAGGTGCTCTTTATATATGGCAAAATGTGACAAGTTATTTTCATCCTGATTGTCGGTCGTACGATGAATGTTCCACGAACATACAGCCTTACGATGTTTGCGCTCCTTCAGGAGCAGCCTGCTGCTCTATCGAAGGCACAGTTATCCAAAGTACTGCAGACATTTCTTCGGCGTCATAAGTTGGAAGTGTTCGACACAGAAACCCACACACGGTACATTGAGCTGTATGCGCCGATCACGAAACAACTGACAGGTTTGCGGGAGGATCGGTTTTATCTATTCAAAAATAATGTGCAGCAGCGGGAATGGTGGGAGTTTGTTACTTGTGTTTATGAGAGATGGGTCGTCCGCTAGGACTAGGGTCTAGGACGTCCAAGTAAGCGACTCTTGTTATAGATTTCTCCAGCTGCATTGATGGCCGCGTATTGTTTGTCAAGTGCAGCCTTATCGCCGTTTTCCATGAACGTGTGAAGAATATCGACATATGCATCGGAAATACCAACACGAATGGTTTCGCTGCCATCGCGCGCGTCGATTTTCCAATACTTCTCGAAGATAGCGGGGATAGTTGCAACGATAAGATGTGAGCAAAGACCAGATGACCATTTAGTTCCCTTTTCTTCGAGAATTTTGACGGCGACGGGGTCCGCGCGCAGGTGATGGAGGCGCTCATCTTCATTGAGCGGGGCTCCTGCCTGCTTTTCATATTCTTCAGCAAACTGTTTGGAGAAGCCGTATCCGCCGTAGCAGTTGTTGTAAATTATCTTAATAACGTCTGTAGTCATCGTACCTGTGCCTGATAATACCCACCATGCTGTCAATTTTTTGATTAGCGCCGGACATGAAACAAATGATGGTTCAAAAATAATGTGCAGAGTGAGATTGTTACTTATGTTTATGACTTAGTCAGTTCCGGCGAAGCGACTCTTATTATAGACGACCGCTGCTGCCTTGATGGCCGCGTATTGTTTGTCGAGTGCGGCCTTATCACCGGTTTCCATGAACGTGTCGAGAATGTCGGCAAGTGCATCGGAAATACCAACGCGAACAGCTTCATTGCCGTCGGATTCGTCGATTTCCCAGTACTTTTCGAAGATAGCAGGGATAGTTGCAACGATAAGATGTGAATAAGGGCCAGAGGACCATTCGGTCCCCTTCTCTTCGAGAATTTTGATGGCGACGGGATCCATGCGGAGATCGCGCAGGTGATAGAGTCGCTTCTCTTCATTGAGAGGAACTCCTGCCTGCTTTTCATATTCCGTGGCAAACTGTTCAGAGAATCCGAATCCGCCGTAGCAGTCGTTGTAAATTACCTTGATAGCGTCTTTGGTCATTGCGTTCATCGTACTGGCAACATGTGACCATCACCAACTGGTCAAGTTTTTTGGCTGGCCCATGCTTAAGAAAACTGTGAGTTACTACTAAAACAGATGTACTGCCTACTCAAGTTTGGGTTGGCTCTTTTGGCTATTTCTGAGGTAACATCCAGGCGGGTGGAACCAACGGAGCAGCAGCTATCGCTGCAACTTATGGATCCGATTGCACCAGCAGGGCGTTATATGGCGGCGATTGCGGCTATACCAACGCGGTCGGCATCCGCAACACGAACGGGGACAAAATCCGCCAGCTCATCCCGGTCTGCGTTTCCTACGAGAACAGCCAGCATGTCGGCAACTGTTACGAAATCGGCCATTACCACGCGCACGGCAACAAAGACAGTAACCCCAACCAGGACTGCACCGGCAACTGTCACTGCTACCAGAACAGCAACGATTACACGGTCTTCTGTGGGAACAGTTACAGCAACCCGCACTTCCACTGTCTCGCGCACAACTACGGGATCATCATCGGCCTCTAAGACCGCAACTATTTCACGCACGACAAGTGGATCGGTATCAGGAACAAGAACTGCGGTTGCATCGAGCACAACAACGAGATCGACCTCTGGAACACGTAGTACATCGGCCTCTCCTACAGGAACGCGCTCCTCCTCTGCGTCCCGCACTAGTTCCTCCTCAAGCTCACCCACCAGATCGAACAGTGCGACTAGGACAGCCAGTGGGTCGGCAACGGCAACGCGAACTTCCACAGGGACACGATCTCCTTCTGGCTCAACGGTTGCAACGGAATCCGTGACGAGCACGCGCACTACGTCGGGGACTACTACTGGATCGCGTACGAGTACTATTAGTCGCACAAATACCGCTAGTTCTACATCATCAAGAACTTCTACTGCTAGTGGAACATCGTCGCGATCTGCAACGTCTTCGCGTACAGGTACGGGGTCTGCAACGGGGACTCGATCTAGTTCCGCAACACGGTCGTCCTCTGGAAGCGGTTCTGCAACGGAAACGGGCAAATCATCGATCACAGCCACGGGCAGCACCACTACATCTGCTGCTCCATCTTCCTCCAAGACGGCAACGGGTTCTTCTACAACATCTATGACGAGTAACCCCACACGCTCTGAAACATCTACAACATCATCTTCCCGCTCTGTAACGGCGACCAGATCCGTTACATCAACGTCTTCATCATCAAAGACGAGCACTCCAACATCAAGTGGATCTTTCACAGCGCAACCATCTAATACGGCAACAAGTTCAACCTCTGTAACGAGATCCGCACAGGCAACTTCCACAGAAACTAGTACTAAGACCGGCAGTCGAAGTTCGACGACAACGCGAACCCCAACCAGTACTGCATCGGCGTCGGCTACTTCTACGGAAACAAGTTCGGCTTCCTCCTCCGCATCGGCATCGGCAACAGCTACAAATACCCCATCGAGTTCGGCGACCGCATCAGCTACTGCTACCTCATCTGCGACAGCAACGTCCTCTTCGTCGGCTTCCGCATCTGCATCGGCCACAAGTACGGCATCTACCTCCGCAACGGCCACTTCTTCACGAACAGCCACGGTGTCTAGATCCGTCAGTGCATCATCGACCGCCACTAAGACAGTAACAACCTCAATGACGGGGACGCGCTCACCGAGTATGTCGCGCACCACTTCGGCCTCCCCTACGGGATCGAAGAGCCCGCGTCAGTCACGGACAGCGACGAGTACGATGACACCCACCGAATCGGCAGTTGCATCGGAAACTGGATCGGCCAGTGCTACTGCTTCCGCGTCGGCTACCGCAACAAAGACAGCCTCACAATCCGCCCGTATATCGATAACATCACTGCAAACCCGAACGAACACGGGTACAGCCACTGCATCGAAAACGGCGACGGGGTCTGCATCCGCATCGGCCACTGCATCGGCATCGGCAACTGGTTCATCGTCTGCTTCTGCATCGGCAACGGCTACTGGAACTGCAACTGCGTCGGGGTCTGCATTACCAACGGCAACGGCACAGGCAACGCGTTCAGGGACACGGTCATCTGGTAGTTCCAGGTCGGCAACGGCGTCGGCTTCCTTTACGGGTTCTGCAACTCCATCCGTTACTAACACACCGGCTGCATCTGACTCTGGTTCTGCATCTGCATCTGTTTCTGCAACCGCAGTTATTACGGCATCCAGTTCCGCATCACCGTCTGTTTCTGTATCGGCCGTTATTACTGGATCCAGTTCCGCATCTGCAGTGGCATCTGTGTCAGGGACGCATAGTGCTGTAAGTTCCATGTCAGCCTCACCGTCTGCATCCGCGTCGATGACATCTACACTGACCTCTACTCCTACTCCCACATCGACGGGGACAATGACCTCTACCGGTACTTCGACGGGGACTTCCACTGAGACGATGACTGCCACACCAACTCCTACACAGACACCCACGGGGACTTCTACGCAGACTTCCACCGGTACTTCTACGGGAACTATGACTGCTACATCTACTCCCACGCAGACACCTACTGGTACTTCCACGGAGACTTTGACTGCCACCCCCACTCCCACTCAAACTCCTACCGGTACTCCTACACAGACACCTACTGGAACTTCTACAGAGACTCTGACAGCCACACCGACATCCACTCGAACTCCTACAGGGACTTCCACGGTAACACTGTCTGCTACACCTACACCCACGGGAACACCTACTGGTACTTCAACGGGGACACCTACTGGTACTTCTACAGATACGCCCACTCAGACTTCTACCGGCACTCCTACTGGTACTCCTACCGGCACTCCTACTGGAACAGGAACATCTAGCACTACTTCTACAGGAACACTGACTGCTACCCCAACTCCTACCGGTACTCCTACTGGAACGGGAACCTCTAGCACTACTTCTACAGGGACACTGACTGCTACCCCAACTCCTACCGGTACTCCTACTGGAACGGGAACCTCTAGCACTACTTCTACAGGGACACTGACCGCCACGCCAACTCCCACTCAGACTTCTACCGGCACTCCTACTGGAACGGGAACCTCTAGCACTACTTCTACAGGGACACTGACTGCTACACCTACTCCTACGAAGACTTCAGCAGTATCGATGATAGGGACAGGTACTTCTACCGCTACCTCTACAGGATCAGCCACTTCTACAGGTACTTCAACTAG
>Ga0247722_10000534_pt1 | contig 23152 bp, 21 predicted proteins | sample MSEWelMarce3H_FC_FD_189094 | JGI IMG/M metagenome (GOLD analysis project Ga0247722, IMG submission 189094) | Subsurface sediment microbial communities from gas well in West Virginia, United States - MSEEL Well Study Marcellus 3H_FC | ecosystem: Environmental > Terrestrial > Deep subsurface >... | reverse complement strand
ACTTTTATATATGCACAATTATAATTTCCATTTTTTTTTATAATCTTCCATAGATTTACCAAATGTGTTTTATCTTTGAATGTATCCATTGTTATACTGCATCCGTGTTCGATTTTATTCTCTACAATTGATATTGTCTCTATAATTCTACAATCTTGCCCATATTTTTTCATAATTGTTAAAATTTCATCACAATTTCGTTGATTAGGATTTGATACACTTATTTCTGTGCTCATTTATATTTTATATCGAATTAATGAATAATAACAATTATATTTATAAGTTTAAATAGTTTATAAATGATATAAAATGAATAATAATTTATTATTATTATTCATAACACATAACGATTCATTATTATGTTTTCGACAGACAACACATTACCATTAAATCCGACAAGGATGGATATAGATAATTATATAAAAAATTACGGTAACTCAGAAGAAATGAAACGTATTATTCGAGAGATTTTAGCAAAGGAATCTGTGGGTCGTCTTTTACATCCGTCAGAAGATTATATACTCAGTAAATTGTAAAAGCAAATCAATGCGCCTGATACTCCGGATAATTATTAACAATCATATTTCTTTTTACTTGAAATTTCTTCGCAATACTACATTAATTAACTCAACTACTCTAGAATTACTAATCTCAAACCCTCTTTCTTGTAAGGTGTTTCCAGTACAATACATTTTATGCCCATCTTCATCCTGTTCAATATCATAACGAGCAAATATTTTCCATACAGCTCGATTCGCGGCTAGATCAATATAACATAGACGCGCAACTCCATTTTCTTCAAGAATATTAAAAAGTAAAAATATCATCTTATTTAATTCGTGTTCATTATATGTTTCGATATTTATAATAATATGACTTAAAAAATCGCGATATACTTGATGAACGCCACCACCAGGTCCATGGTTTGAACACGTATATGTGTTATTAAGAGCATTATGCATAGGATGCCATAATTCTATATGTTTGGGCATAAATATATTTTCGCAAGTGATCCAGAAATTACTATAATATTCTCCACCGCGTAATAAACTGCCTAATAAACTATCATATTTATCAAAATAGTATTTTAAAAATTTATTTATTAGTGGAGGGTTGTTGAGAAGATAATCATTTATTTTATGAACAGGGTTAACGCCACTCATACCAATAATATATATCTACTTATATAAATAATTCTCACAATCATAATACGAAACAATAATAAAAATAAATATATGTGATAATCATAATAACCTATCGTTTCGACAAATATGGAAGCGCAATCAAATACTAATAATAAAATACCTGTAACAAAAATTAATGTTTCTCTCGAAGATACGATAGATATTCTCTCGAAACTATGGAAAACATCTGCAGATATTCCAGGAAATGAACATATTCTCGAGAGAATCCATTATTATATTAAAGATCAGCTACCAATAATGATAAAAAACTATACATCAGCACATATGGAGAGAGAGTCACGTAAGAAATCTCTCGAACTCATATCCGAAGAGTTTATAGAAACATTTTTAAATCGTAATAAATATTACTATTCTCATCATTCTGAACTATACTTCACATATAACCAAGTTAGATATTCGATTATAAACGAGGATGAAATACATCATAGAATATTAACAGATATAACAAACCAGAGTATGAAATCTCTCGGAGATGTAACGACAAATATATCTACGTGGAAATATAAAATAAAAAACAGAATCATAAAAAATATACAAGATCGGGATATTTTGAAATCTATTCCCGAATCGAATACGATACAATATGTGATTGGACAAATATATCCTAAACTATTTAGAACACGTGATCACGCTAAATATTTTCTAACGTTACTTGGCGATGTTTTATTGAGAAAATCGGCACCTCTCATCTATTTTATTCCGGCGATTGCGAAAGAGCTAATAAAAGATTTGTCTGCAGAATGCGGAAGTTTATTCGGGAGTAATGCATTTAATGGTGCATTTAAGTTCAAATATTACGAACATAACTATACGGATTGTCGTGTTGTTAATTTTCAGATGGCGAATATGAAAGCGCATAATTCAGCAACATCATCAGATGTGATACGTAGTTCGGATTTACAGTTATCAATCATTGATTTATTCTGCGTTGCGTCACATTATTCTCAGAGATACGGAAATGCAGATGAATTTTTAATGCGCCAATGTAAAACATACGAAGTTCGAGATAACGCGTGGTTTTTTAAGACACGTAATGAGAATCAAATCATTGATGAATTTATGAAATTCGCAACAGAACCGTCATCATCCGCTGACTGCGGTATAACTTGGAATAATATGCTTTATTTATGGAAAATGTATTTGAGTGAATTTCAGATACCGAATATGATTTTTAATGCAGTATTAAAAGTTAGGATAACAGAATATCTGTATGGTACTAGTATCGGCGGAAGCCACAATGAAGAAGATACTGATCATCATAATACGCTCCAAATACCACCCACCGATATATTCACAAATATAACCAGCCGTCATCTACCAATAGTGAGTAAATTTATGAGTTTTTGGAATGAAAACTGTAGCGTAAATGACGATGAAATTGAAATGGAGATAGACGAGTTATCTACATTATTTAATGAATATCTCTCGACATCGACGTTGACTTCGTTCACCGAGAATACAAAAACCACTAGTAGCCAGAATTCATATCATAATATAAGTGATGCTGCGCTTCTTGGAATGATACGTCATTTTTACCCAGATGTAAATATAGAAGAAGACAAATATCTTATTAATGTTGGTTGTAAGATGTGGAGTAAAAAATACGAAATACGGTTATATTTGGACTTATTTAAGATGCAATGTATAACAAATAATATTTCGATACCACAGCCGTTATACAACGCATACGAGTATTATTGTAGCAAATGTTATGAATCGAAAGATCGTCGCGCAGTAAGCAAACGTTATTTTGAGAAGTTTTTGATTGATGAGTATTCTGATTATTTAGATGAAAATGGGTTGATAACAACATCATTATCTCTCGATAACACCGAATCAGTCGATGAATATAAAGAAGAATTTTTTTAATGTGTGTTATTATTATGAAGAGTACACAGGTATGCTGTGACTGATGAACCCAATTGTAAAATAATGTTATTATAACTCAGGAATGGTGGCGGTTGCGGCGGCGGCGGCGGCGTGTGCGCCCGCCCTGGGAACGTTTTGCATACAAATTCAAACTTGCAACAACCTTGGCTGCCTTTTTCGCTGCGCGGGTAGCAATACGGGCGGCGTGCGCTGCATTCGCTGCTGCACGGTTTGCTTCCGCAGCCGCTTGCGCAGCTATGTCTGCTTGATGATGTGCAAGTTCGGCTGAATTGTCCGAACGCACGAGCGGACCTATCCACGGTGATTGTGGAGTACTATCATTTTCACTATCACTCATTTATGATGTAGTAAGCAACGTGTATATAAACAGATGATATAATATTTATTGTGAATATTTACGCTGAATAATGATTTATTAGATACATAAATTATAATAAAAATTATACAATATGACATGCGAATCATCTATCATTTCAGGGTGAAACATAACGCCATATACACGTCCGCGTTCGAATTCAAAAGCACAAGCTCGACGTTTATTATCTCGAAACGTAAACCAAGCAATTTCTTTAATATTATTATTATGTGCACCGTTTTGAATAGGTAAATCGTGAAAGTGAAAGTGTGTGTCTTGTATTTTTTCACATCCTTCGAATAACATATGAGATTTTAAGTCGAATTCAGTAGAAAGTTTGCCCTTCAAATAAGTATCGTATTGAATAAGTGAACCGCCATAATATACCATTAAAAATTGGCAACCATGGCATATACCTAAAACAGGTAGATTCGGAAAGTGAAATAGATAATATAATTCTAACTCTAATTTTGGCTGGATTTTATCTAAAGAAATACGCATATTCCCGCTAGATCCTGGAATAATGATACCGGTGATATCGGTACGTTTCGTTATTACTGGATCACATTTTCTTATAGTCATAAATGGTATATTCGCACTGCGTAAATAAGAATATATTTTTTTTATGTTATCAATCGCATCTAAATGGACCTCATTCGTTACGATTAAAATCATTCAATAACTTGCAGAATCCAGTATCAATAACAGTATCAATAACAGTATCAATAATCTTTTTATATATAATTATAAAAGTTATATATAATAATAAATACATTCATAAATTTACCGTCTACGAGTATTCACAAGACGATGACGCTTTCCAGTCTTCTCGTTAATTTTGATCGCACCGAATTTTCCCTTACGGGCGGTGTAACCATACTTACGAAGCCGATTTTCTTTCTTAGCAGTCCTGTGCTTCTTTGCAGAAACAATACGTCCATTCTTATTGAATACTAAGTCTGCCTTGCAGAGACCACCTGGAGTTTTATAAGCAGTACCGTGCCAAACTTGAGCTCGGGATCCCTCTAACACCTCATATTTTTGTCCGTTCATATGGTAATAACCATCCTCGCTTTTATCACAACGCTTCACCATTTTCTAAAGTTGCTTTATACTACAACATTAGAAAAAATAAAATACACAGAAGAGAAGAACGATTCACAATTACCTTTTATTTACATTATTATGCCTAAATATAATTAAAACGCATTACGAATTGGTTCACCGTATCCATTAGGAGCGCCGTACCAACTTCCAAACGTATTTGTTTTATTGACTGAGTAAAAACTCTTACCACCTTTTAAAGCAGAACCAACCCGTATTCGTTGCGCAAAACGCATTTTTTTAGAAATATTGGTATCGTTTGTAGCCGTAGCCATCCCAGCGGTTGGATTTGTAAGAGTGGGACATTTCGTATAGGGTGTTCGGTCATTTAGGTTTAATACTATATCGCTACATATACCGGTATTGAGTCTATAACGTGGCGCGTGAGACATTTATAGAATGCGTAATATTAGTATACAATATATCCACAATAAAATTGAAAATGAATTAAACATTATGGTAATATAAACATAGATATCCTCGCAACGTAACCTTTTCGAATCTTTTAAAGTATAAAATGTCTGCTGCTGCTGTATCTGCAACAACTCCCGATATGAAAACACAAAAAAAGACAACAAAAGGATCCGCTGCTGAAGGAGGAGCATCTGCAGCGGGAAAAGAAAGCGACGAACTTAAAAAATACCAAAAAATGACGGATCGCGAACATATATTGAGAAAACCAGACACATACATCGGGTCAATCGAGAGTACTGATACGACTGAATACGTGATGGATGATACTATTGGTATTGAGAATGATGCCGCCGAATCTGTATCATCCGACTCTGCGCCAAATACACTTCTTCCTAAACTAAATCGCCGAGCGATAACATATATTCCTGGACTATACAAACTTTTCGACGAAGGAATGGTAAATATGCGAGACCACGTTGTTCGACAAGCTCAAGCCGTATCCGACGGAAAACCAAACGCGCTCCCAGTGACGTCTCTTGAAGTGGAGATTGATCCAAATGATGGAACAATCCACCTTACGAATGACGGTAACGGCATTGATGTCGCACAACATCCAGAACATAAATTATGGATTCCCGAAATGATTTTCGGACACCTTCGAACATCGACCAACTACGACGAGAACAAAAAGGAGAAAATCGTTGGCGGAAAAAATGGATTTGGTTTCAAGTTGGTGCTGATTTGGTCAACTTGGGGTAGAATTGAAACAGTTGATCACGTGCGAGGACTCAAATATGTGCAAGAATTCAGAAATAATTTGTCGGAGATTGATCCGCCGGTTGTTACGAAAACAAAAGTAAAACCATATACGCGCGTATCATTCCGCCCAGATTACGTGCGATTTGGTATCCCATCAAACAATTTGACTAAGGATATGCTAGCATTGTTCTTGAAACGAACATATGATATCGCAGCAGTCACAGACAAGAGTATCAAAGTGAAATACAACGGCACTCTCATCCCTGTGAAGCATTTTCAGCAATATGTCGACTTGTACATTGGTGGAAAGAGCGAGGCAAAACGCATATATGAAAACCCTGATCCGAGATGGGAGTATGTTGTATGTCTTACACAGACGGATGAATTCAGTCACGTGTCTTTTGTGAATGGTATATATACGCCAAGGGGTGGAAAACACGTTGAATACATCACAAACCAGATTGTACGAAAGTTAGCAGAACTGATCAAGAAAAAGAAGAAAGTCGACGTGAAACCGAATACAATCAAAGAGCAATTGATGATTTTCTTGCGCTGTGATATCGAGAATCCGTCATTTTCGAGTCAAACGAAAGACGAGTTAGGAACGGCTGTTGCGAACTTTGGATCTTCGTGTAAAGTAAGCGATGATTTTATCGAAAAACTATCGAAGATGGGAGTGATGGATGCAGCGTGCGCACTCACAGAGGTGAAAGATACAAAGGCTGCTAAGAAGACGGACGGTTCAAAGACACGTACAATTCGCGGAATTCCAAAGTTGATAGATGCAAATCACGCAGGAACACCCGACAAATCGGCTCTATGCACTATTATTCTATGTGAGGGTGATTCAGCCAAGGCGGGAATTGTATCTGGATTGAGTAAAGAGGATAGAAACTTCATAGGTGTTTATCCGATGAAAGGCAAACTGTTTAACGTTCACGGTGAAACGACAAAGCGAATTTCGGAGAATCGAGAGATTGCTGAGATCAAACAGATTTTGGGTCTTGAAACTGGAAAAACGTATACACCGGAAGATGTAGCAACGCGGCTGCGATATGGAAAGGTGTTATTTATGACGGATCAGGATTTGGATGGTGCACATATTCAAGGACTGGGAATTAATTTATTTCAGTCGGAATGGCCGTCACTTACGAAGATTCCTGGGTTTATCGGGTTTATGAATACGCCGATCTTGAAGGCGAGGCGTGGGCAACATGAACACGTATTTTATAACGACGGTGAATTTGAAGAATGGAAGAAACAGTTTCCAAACTCGATAGTTCCAGCTAGTTGGAATACGAAATATTATAAAGGTTTGGGAACAAGTACTGGAAAAGAGTTTAAGGTGTATTTTGAAAACAAGAAGATTGTGTCGTTTGTACATACCGGACAAGAATCAAATAATCAACTAGATATGGCGTTTAACAAAAAGCGCGCAGACGATAGAAAGAAATGGTTGTCTACATATTCGCGCGACGCGTATCTTGATACATCTAAGCCGGAAATCCCATACGAAGAATTTGTAGATCGTAGTCTTATTCACTTTTCAATTTACGACAATGCACGATCAATACCGAATTTGATGGATGGTCTTAAAATTTCTCTGCGTAAAATCTTGTATTCTGCTTTTAAAAAGGGTGGGCTGAAGACAGAAATCAAGGTAGCGCAGTTTAGTGGATATGTGTCTGAACATTCTGGATATCATCACGGCGAGGCGAGTTTGAATGCTGCTATTGTAGGATTAGCGCAGAATTTCGTGGGTAGTAACAACATCAATTTATTTGAGCCCAATGGTCAGTTCGGAAGTAGAGCTTGCGGTGGAGATGATTCTGCAAGCGAAAGATACATCTTCACGCAGTTGAATCGACTCACTCGTCTTATATATCGTCAAGAAGATGACGCAGTGTTATCGTATATTAATGACGATGGACAAATGGTGGAACCAATCTACTATGCGCCTGCGATTCCGATGATTCTTGTGAATGGAACAAAGGGTATTGGAACCGGATTTAGCACGGATGTTATGCCGCATAATCCTCTTCAAATCATTCAATATATTCGCGCGCTTCTTAATGAAACAAGTGTGAACGATCGTCCAGTGATCGAACCATATTTTAAGGGATTCAAAGGAACGATTAAAAATATTGGTGCTGGAACTAGCAGTGAATCGATTTCTCATCATCATCATTCTCCTCCAGCGAAATATATTATCAAAGGTGTATATGAGATCATCGCAGACCGTAAAGTTCGGATTACCGAATTACCGATAGGAACGTGGACAGATGATTATAAGCAGTTCTTGGAAAAGTTGATGGACGCAACACAGCCAACTGCTGCTGGTGGTGGTGGAAGTGCTACACCCCCTGTACTCAAAGAATATGTAGATATGTCTACTGATACAATCATCGATATAACTGTTACGTTTCATACGGCATATCCACACACACCGAAAGAGCTAGAAATGGCTATTATCGACGCAGAAGCAGGTACAAACAAACTCGAAAAACTACTAGGGTTATTCACAACGCAAAGCACAACGAATATGAATCTCTTCGACCCGCGTGAAAAACTACGAAAATACACGACAATCTATAATATCATCGATGATTATTTCGTTGAACGTTTAGAGTTATATTCTAAGCGAAAGATCGCAATGTTATCACATTTGGGTAACGAGCTTCGTATATTAACAAACCGAGCAAAGTATATTCAAGAAGTACTTGACGACAAGCTGGAATTGAGAAGACAAACAAAAGAAGCTGTATTTGAGAAGATGACTGCGCACGGATATGAACACATTCACGGGGATGAAGAGTATAAATACCTACTGAAGATGCCTATGGATAGCGTTACAGATGAGAACGTCAAGGACCTTCTGATTGAACGGGATAATAAGCGTAAACAGTATCAAGAATTGACTGATACAACGATTCAAAATTTGTGGCGTAGGGATTTAGATGAACTTGAGGATGAGTATCGTAAATGGGTAATGTTATCGGACGGTAGCGGCGGAAATGCAGCAGGAGGAGCAGGATCAGCGTCATCCGGAACCACGAAAAAGAAGATTGTGATGAAGAAGAAGGTATTGGAACAATAAATAGAGTAATAACGTGGTAACGAATAATAAATAAAATAATTTTTTTATTATTCAATCGATAAATAGAAAAGACGCGTAGCGTACTCCTAAAACTACTACCAATACATTCAAGATAGTTTAGCCAACAATGAAGAACGGAATAACGTGAAGAACGGAAGAACGGAAGAACGGACGAACGTGAAGAAAATGAAATTAAAACCAAGGCTTTAACTCAAGAGTTTTATGCTTGTAATCAGAAAAGTTTGGACGAGACATTGGCGTATACATATTACTAACATCACGCTTATACTGAACATATCCTTCGGCTTCCCCGTGTATACGCGGAATGCAGTATTCATAAACAAGATTATTGAGCTCGATAATTTGCCCCCGAATATCTGTAGGAGCATTCGTAGAATTTTGGAGATATATAGTCCGCATTATGATACGTAATGTATCGCAATCCTGTTCACCAATAACGTATTTACCATTGGATCGATTGTACACACCAGCGCGTATTCCATTTTGAATGATTTGCATATTTTCTTTGCTAAAATAAGCATTAGAAAGAGGAGTATTCTCCCATATACCATTTAGTGCATCTCTGTAAGTAACGCATTGATGTACTGGGTTTTTATCATATAATGCGAATTGATCTTGAATAGGAGGTGTTATAATATCAAGACGTCCATTTTTAGGCTGTCCTATAATAGTATGTTCAGGTAATTGCTTGTATGCGTAATGATTCATAACTAATTATTTTATTTATAATCTATTATATTATATTAAATTTATATATTATATATAATAGTATTTCATTATATTCTTTATTCATAAGTAAATGGACGATTATATTTCCCAAGCAAAAAATACAGGTTCTTCTGCATTTGGAAGTAGTGGAAACGGCAGTGGAAGCAGCAGTGGAAGCAGCAGTGGAAGCAGCACAGGATGGTTTAGCAATTTTTTTAATTTAACGATACAGAAGATGTCTATTTTTCTAGCCGGTATCGCACTTGTGATATCAACCATAACAGTTGCGATTTTATTATGGAAATCAAAAAATTCGCAAAAATGGCCGCCTGAGATTTCAAGATGTCCTGATCGGTTTACGTTAAATAGCAATGGTAAATGTAGTGATCCATTTCGGTTGTATACTGGCGCTGATATTGATTCCAGTACAGATAACTGTGCGAACTATACGGAAATAGAAAATGAGAAATACGCTGCAAATCTTAGTACTGGTTATATTCCCTGGGAGGGTGTGTTAGACGGTGAAAAATCAAGAAGTTCAAGTTTAAAGTGTTAGTTAATATTTTGTATTCAAAAGTATTCAATACAAAATATCTATATCTACGACTCACATTCTGAGTGAACCTGGCGCGGTCATCGAAGCGTGTTTCGCGGCAGACGGAAGAGAATCACCAGCTCCAGAACCGTTCATAAATGTGCCTGCTTTCATATTACCGGTTACACACATAGAATAAAATAAACGAGATTGATAATACATAAGACCATATACCAAAATCATCAAGAAGGAATATAAAACGCTCATAAGAGTAACTTTACTTCTAAACAACATAACCAGTGAAACAACGAATCCTAAAGCGGCAACAATGAGAAAAATAAAATTAACGACTGTGAGCCAGTAAAACAAGGCGCAATAATCCTTGTCGAGAGGTGCAAAAAAATCAGAAAGACCGTTATTCATCGTAATACGATAGAATTAAACTAATATATGATTTCGTTTATAATATAGATAAAGAAAAAAATGCAAAACATTTGCGATATTCAGTCATTCTAAATATATTAGATAATAATAATAGCGAATCGATTAGATTAGATTAAAACATAAAAGAATATTAACAGAATAATCTACAAGATGGGTGATGTTAAACAGATAATGAAATCGGCGGCGACTCATAGTAAAACAAGCGCATTACAAGAATTAAACGTCAATAAAATATTGGGGCGTGAAGCAATATACAATAATATAAAAGACTTTCTTCAAGCGTTTCAACAAAATAAAAAAGATTTGACGTTTAAAAGAGGCATATATATTTATGGTGCGCCGGGTTCAGGTAAAACAGAATTTGTGAATAGATTGTTAAAGGACTTAAATTATGATATCATAAAATATGATGCTGGCGATATACGAAATAAATCAATAATTGACTCGATAACACAGCATAATATATCAGACAAAAATATTATGTCGGTATTTCAAAAAAAAGTACAAAAAATAGTTATTGTTATGGATGAACTGGATGGAATGAATAACGGCGATAAGGGTGGTATAACATCACTTATAAAACTGATACGCCCTAAAAAAACGAAAAAACAGAAACAAGAAGAAATTACGATGAATCCAATTATATGCATAGGTAACTATCATATCGACAAAAAAATAAAAGAATTGATGAAGGTCAGTCACGTATATGAATTAAAAACACCGACCATACAACAAATGAACCATTTAATCGATATAACAATCCCAAATGTAGATAATATTCTGCGCAAGAATATAACTATATTTATTCAAGGTAACCTACGAAAACTAAATGCGATTATTGAGATGAATCAAAAACAAAATGAACTATTACAAACAACTATATTGCAATCTATATTTCAGCCAAAAACATATAATGAAGACAGTAAAAAGATTACGCAAAAAATAATTAATACGTCATTTCCTATTTGTGAACATAATAATCTGATAAATGAAACAGATCGCACGATTATTGGATTATTATGGCACGAGAATATAATTGATGTACTTGAAAAGTTTCCGATAGAATCATCGATTCCGTTTTATCAGATATTATTAGATAATATATGTTTAGCCGATTATTTTGACCGTATCACATTCCAAAAACAGATATGGTTATTCAACGAATTATGTTCATTGATTAAGACGTTTTATAATCATCATTTGTATCATAATGCATTTACTAAAAAGCCAAAGTATAATCCAACAGAAGTTAGATTCACAAAAGTTTTAACAAAGTATAGCACGGAATATAATAATTCGATATTTATACAAAATTTGTGTATGCAATTGTCGATGGATCAAAAGGATATGTTCGCATTTTTTTTAACATTACGAAATCAATATTCGGAAGAAGAAATACCTCGTTTACTTGAAACATATGAAATAACAAAATTAGATATTAATCGAATCTATCGTTATTTAGACAAATATTTATTGAAAGGGTCAGTGGATTCGGAAACAGCCCGGACTGAAATGGATTGTGATGGAGAATTTAGTGAAAACAACGATTGATTCGATTGCGCGTTTAATGTGATATGAAAAGATATAAACAATATACAAAATTATAGTATTAGAATTATTGAAATGGGTGCTACAATCTCATATGATACAAAATACAAGATTTCTATGGATGTTGACGTAGAATGCCTCACATTGCAATCGGCTAAACCTGCTTCACGTAAAAAGACGGGTGGCGAAAAACGATCTGTTAAGTTTGATGAACACTCAGGAAGTGAATCTGAATCAGGCGGATCATCGTCTGCAAGTGATGATGAGCGAGACAAACATAGTAATAGAAGCGATAGCGGCAGCGGAAGTGATAGCGGAAGTGATAGCGATGATGAACTTAAACGTGTGACTGTTAAAATAACTCCAGATATTGCTGGATATATTCGAAGTTATGTTCGCGGAAAAGAATTTATGGAAATATTGGATGAACTCACTGAATTTGACCTTGAACCGTATGGTTATATGAAAGATACATCTCTGGTATTCGATAGTCAAACTGTCTCTTATGATCCAGAAAATAAGTGTGTTGAATCAGTTGGTGTGTGGGATTATATTCCACCTAAAAACTCATCAAAAAGTAAGAAAAAGAACACAAATAATGAATATGAAATGGACGGAGGAAGAGACTCATCCAGCTCTAATCGAAGCAACAAACGTAAACATCAACGGGATGATGATGACGGAAATAGAACATTGTCTGAATATAAAACGAAGGAAGATGAAGTTGATTCATCTAATATTCTGAATATACTTCGAGAGAATTTTAGTGTAGCTAGTAAGAATAATGAATTTATAATTCACGAGACAAAAACAAATATGCTGATGTTGAATATTACCAATGTAGACATTTCTAAGGTATAAATGTAGACATTTCTAAGGTATAAATGTAGAACGCGTAGTCATCGTTCACCATAACAACAGCACCAATTTTTTGTTTTTTTTTGCGAATCTTTCATTTTATTACTTTTATATTGTTTATAAGCATAATATTCTGCGATTTCTTCTTCAATAATACGTTGTGATAACTCTTCCATAGAAGGTGTTTTTTCTACTTGCGGGTATCGTTGCATTATCGAAAATAACTACTAATATAATTATTATAATTATTATAATTATTATATAAATATACATTATAAATCTACATACAAACCGCAGACACGCTATATCCATAGAATAAATGATTCTTGAAATAGTAGGTATATTCGTATCGATAGGTATAATAACAGTTTCGATCAATAATATACGCAATAAAAATAATAACAATAGATAATGTTCACATCATAATCATATAATGTTCACATCATAACCGTATTGGCGGTTGGATCCGTATTTAGATCCTCTAATAACTTACGAAGATTACGATTCTCGTCAAGGAGCTCTTCATATCGTTTTATAAAATCAACTGAACACGAATTTTCAAGTGTATTTTTAGGACTTGAATCTACTCCATTTTTCATCTCAACAACTTTAATATCGGAGTCATCATCATTATCTGCTATATTTTTGCGAAGTATATGCAACTCGTATTGAAGTTTACGTATCTCTTCGTTCATCTCAATAATTTGGTTATCACGTGATTGAATATCTGTTTGTTGTTTCTGCATAATATCTACTACCTGGCGATTCGTTAATGCGATTGGTTCTTGTCCTGGCTGTTGAATAATAATCTGCCCGTTATCCGGACCACCGCCAGCAGCAGCATTCTGTCGTGCATATTCTTCTGCGTGTTTCGCTCGGTCCCGTTCTAGCTGTATGGTTTGAGCGATAACATCTGGCTTCATTTCCGGTCTACCAGGTAAATATTCCACCAACAATTTCTCTAAGTCAACCATATAAAACTTACGAAGATTTGGATCTTTAATAAAATCCATAACACGTTTTGGTGTATCTCTCACAACTTGCGGGTTCGCATTTACTAGTAATTTTCTCTTATCAAACGTATTATGTTCGTGAGAGAAAACCAATATAACCTTCATCGGATTTAATTGTACAAACGGTACAGTATAATCTTTTAAAAACGCACGCTCTTCAGCCAAACACGCATCATCATTGTATTTATGCTGTTTCAATAGCTTTCTCTTAAAAGCAAATGTTCCTGCAGTTGCGTGATTCGGACCATAAGGTCCAAATTTTTTCATTTGATTAATATGCTTAAAATAAATATATATTTCACTGGACCCAGCGCATAATGCATCGGGATGAGTTACAAGCATATGAACCGCGTGTGATACTCGCTCCGGCGGATAATAATCATCGTCGTCCATATATACTAATATTTCACCACGTGACTTCTCGTGTAATAAGTTTCTCTTTTTACCCAACGTCATTTTATCTTCAAACTTGAAATATTTGACGCGTGGATGTGAAGCAATCAAATCTTCAACAGGATCAGTACCATCATCAATAATAATCCATTCCATTCGATCTTGCGGATAGTCTTGATTATCAAAACACGAAATCATCGCAGGAATGAATGGACGACGATTAAAGGTTGGCGTGCATACACTCACAAATGGATACTTTTTAAAATATTCAGGAGTAGACTTAGTTACTTCACTAGAAACAGCAACAGCTGTATGAGTCGATTTACCTTTGGGCATAATATAGTATATTATATTAAATACTATATTAACTTTTATATAGTATTTCAATGCTATATCAACTTTTATATAGTATTTCAATGCTATATCAACTTTTATATAGTATTTCAATGCAATATCAACTTTTATATAGTATTTCAATGCTATATCAACTTTTATATAGTATTTCAATGCTATATCAACTTTTATACTATATTTCGATCTATGTAGTAGAATTGAATCAATTGGGTATTTTTGATGCTGATGCTTTTTCAGCGGCTTTTTCAGCTTCTTTCAATATTGCTTTTGCTTTACGTACATTAATAAATTCCATTATTTTTGGCCAAAATAATATACCCATTAAAACCAATACCGTAGAGACTGCATACACAGCGAATTCGATTTCATTATCATTCTTATTATATTCAGTAGCAATAATAACGATAATAATCACATTAAAAATGAAAAATATCATAGGTATATATCTTGTAAAAATTTCGGAATAATATGTGAAATCATTCAATATCGGATACAATATAAACGATCCGAGAAACTGAACAAACTGCAAGCAAGAGATAACCGCAGGAATTAGACCCATAAATCCCATTCCAGTCATAAAAGTCCACACAAATCCACCTCGATATGTTCGTATGTTTTCTTCGGGCGAATATTGCGTTTTATGCCGAATCATACCTATAATCGTAAGAAGGAACGATGGACCTAATGCGAAATACATAAATAATAATATGAATATCAATAAGCCAACAATTAACATAAATGGCTCGATATATTCCCCAAAACCAGTGAGGGTTTCTACATAAGTGCGTATTATATGAATCAACCCAATAATTTTAATCAAATATTCTCTGCTTTTTGAAAAATGAAATACCAGTGTATTATTAATCCATTGTTTAAATCGTGTCTTTAAAAATATAAGATCAAATATTTCGCCAGAGTTTTTGCTATCATTTTTTTTTTGCGTTTCTTCATACTCTTCTTTTGTTAAACAAAACATTTTAAAAATTAGTTTTTCCAATATGATAGATGCCTCTAAGAAGTAATATTTTAGACCTTCACTCTTATCTCCTTTGTCTCTTGTTTTATCGTGAATATGTCCAAAATCTGCATTGGTAATATCACAAGACTTATCCGGCTCTGTCGGGCATTCTGAATATTCAGACCCAACCGTATAACAGTATGGCCATTTATCTGGCGAAAACGGAAATAATTTATCTAATCCATTAACTTTACCAGCAATTGAATCACTCCCTTTCTCTGCATAGAATAATACATTCACAGCAATAATAGATAAAATCATCAAATATAAAAAAGAGTAACCGATATCCTGAGCCACCAATGATACCTTATCTAAATCTAATACCTTCGTAATTTCCGACATTCTAAACAATAATAGACTTTAATCTAATATATATAAACAATTAATATTTTCTGTTATTATGATTATATATTACGAATATTTATTTTTCACAGATTTATCTCGCATACATTAATCCACAATTTCCAGAAATAAATGTTAGAACATTATACCGTTCTTCCAATATATGTAAATCATACGTATAATGATAAATATTTATGTTCGGTTTATTTATTCCAATCACTTCATTTGTTAATGGATCGCATATTGTTCGAACTACTGCATTTGAGTCTAAAGGAGGATAAATCGTACTTAATTCTAATTCGATTTGATTAAATTTACTCATATTTATAGCACCGCTAGGCTGCGTATCGTACGGATCTGTATTCATACAGAAATTATAACAGTATATGCCCGGTTTAGCATTACCACGCGTTCTAGTATATTTTTCAACATAATTGTATATTCCAGCATCTAAAATATTCTCTCTGTATTTCCCGTTTAATGATATCCCCATAGTCAGCAATATATCACGCTCATTTTCGATTTGAAAATCACCGGTGATATGCAATCCGGTCAAACGCGAATCAACTGGATTGATACCTGGACCAATACCGTCATTTTTTCCAAATTTATCAAAATAATACCGATCATTTAGATAATCGACCGTCCATTTTTCTGGACGATCACTGAGATCTCCACCAGCAGTAGTAGAAATATTTTCATACGAAGGAAGACCGCATTTCCAATTATCATCGACTGGTGCAGGAATAATATCATACGGCATATAATTATACGGCCAATTCGAGTAATTACTCCATTCATTACGTAAATTAACATCGCTTCTCTGGAAAAATAACGACCACGAAGCAACCATCCCCATCGAATTCTCGATTTTTACTTTTTTATTCCCAGTCACATCGTTAAATGCCCAATCATAATACGACTTAATGAGATATTTTTGTTGATTCGCTGCGAATATTTTAGATTCGTCATCAGAGAGAAAACAATACGTTGATATAAGGTGTACATCCGCATTCCAATCTGTTCTGTAATTCGCATAGGAATCCAGTGTTAAATCTATACTTGGTGGTGGATGCAAAAAACGCCACATTTGATGTTTCGGATTCGAAAAATTAGGTTGAACTATCGGCCAATAATTATCAGGATCACTCACATCTCTTATGGTAAATAATTCACGAACCGGACGTAATGTGATATCAATCTGCAGTTGGTTATATTGAAGACACACTAAAGGAAACGCCATTTTGGATGAAAGTGTGAACCAAGCATTAATCGGTATGTATAGCTTACGCCCGCGAATTGACGGTTCTGCACCCGAAATATTATCACTGCGATATGCATTTGGATACTGATTTAAACGTGCACCAGAGCATCCAGGATTGTATAATTCAGGAAGATTACCAGTCATTTGATCATATAAGTCACGCTTCGTCTTATCAAAATCACGCTCAACCATAGCCATTAAGTTGTGACCACTATATTTTTGAAGAGTCATTCCGCCAACCGATATAACGATTTCTTTTATCATTTGTGTACCAATATTCTCAATCCAACGAAATTCATACGGTGCCCACATCTGACCCTTCGTTTCTGGAGGATATATGGGACTCCATATTGATGGTAGTGTAACACATACATATGTATCCATTAATAACTCTGCATATCTCGGCATATAAAATGTGAATTTTGATTCTTCTGTTAATCTTAATTTTTTTTGCCCATCAAAGTCAACTCTAAACTTTTGAAGCCCGAAATTTGTATATTTAAGATATGTACTTTTAAAAAATGACTTTTTAGGATTTCCATTTAGTATAACATTTTGATTTCCAGTAGCGATGAGATTTAGTAACCCGCCAGTCATTTTACGTAAGTTAATAACTAAATTATTTATATACTATTCTAACCTATTAGTATAACTTTATATAAAAATATATAATTTCTAATAATTATATACTGAATATATAACATATTCATTTATAAACATATTCATTTATATAAGATATTGAAGTATATACAATAATATAAGAATATACGATATGAATTTAAAAAAATACAAAGAAGAATTTCTATTCATATTCACAGTTATTTTTATCATAGCAACCTGGAAAATAGCAGGTGTGTTCGTGCGAATGTTTATTGATCAACAATCAAGAAACAATAAAGTAATAGAGGGTATACAAATGAGTGATGATGAGCGTAAAAAAACCGAAAATATCATTAGTGAAACCGATCAAATATTAGCCGACGCTAATAAATTAATAATGCAAAATGCACTAAATTCTTCGGAGAAAACAAACGTTACGAATGGATTCGCAGTAAAAAAGGAAGGCTTCATTACGATAAATTCTAGTACATTCGATAAACCCAACAAATTATTAACAAGCGAAGATTATTCATTTCAAACAAGTGAGAATGATATGACTATCAACCAACGAAATCAATCTGCGACAATATATGATCATCAATATGTGAATAAAGATTCATTTTCTTCGTCGGATATTTTAACCGATTCAAGTATAATGTTTGGTAATATTGGAAAGGAAGGTTTAGAGAATAAAGACAATAGTAAAAATAAAAAATAGTAAAGAAAAAAAGGTGAGAATATCATCATTGACTGATGTGAATATGAATACATTAAAATTACGTGATTATTATGTGAAGTCTTCGTATAATTCATTTAATACCGATGATTTTGACTACTCAACGATAAGTATGGATGCTTGTATGCACGTATTATCACGTGGTTGCCGGTTTATCGATTTTGAAATATATTCGATAGATAATGTTCCGGTTATCGCATCTTCTTCCAAAAACGACTATTCTAGTAAAAAATCCAAAAATAGTATTCCTGTATCAGAAGCATTTGAAGTATTAGGAAATTATGCTTTTTCTTCATCAAAATGCCCTAATCCGGAAGATCCATTTTTCATTCATATGCGAATAATGTCTGAAAATATCACAATGTATAATAATCTAGAAACAGTGATTAAACAAAGTAAAAGTCTTTCAAGACGGTTATTACCTCCTAAATATGGAATGGATTATGGTGTAGACGGTACAATGAAAGATATTGGCGATGAACCACTATTAGATTTTAAGAATAAGATAATTCTCATTGTAGATTCTACAAATCCAGTTTATAAAAAGACAAACTTTTATAAATATGTGAATATAAGTTCAAATACATTTTTGTTGTCGAAAAAGACATTTTTTGATGTTAAAAATATAGCAGACGCAAATCAGTATAAAGAAGCGAATAAGAAAAATATGGCGCTAGTGTTACCTATAAAAGCTGTGAAACCTAAAAATGAAGGTCATAATGGTCCATATACGTGGGGAAGTCAATTTGTAGCAATGTGTTTTCAAGAATCGGCGCGAGATGAAAAATTATCTGCTTACGAATCGATGTTTGATGCTGTTGGTTTTGCATTCATTCTGAAACCCAAAGACTTGCGTTATATTCCTATCACAATTGATCCTCCAAAGCCACCAAATCCAAATTCATCTTTCGAAGGAAAGCCATCGGAAGCTCCTGGTATTGGCGCTTTACCACCATTTTAGATTGTTGTATTGCGTATCTCACATATTTCACAAAAACAAGAACTTCGATTTATATCCATATTATTATCCATAATATTTTATATCCATATTATAACAATAACAGTTATATAATATGCATAACAAGCCGTATTATTTAGAAAAATTAAAAAATGAACGCGAAGATGAGATATCCTATGATGATAAAGAATTAGAAATTCTACGTAAGGCTGTCGATTTGGTCGAAGCACGTAAAGGAAAAGAAACGATGCGTGATCCCGAAGTAAAAAAAATCATAGAAACTGTTGAGAAATTTATAGCAGAAAAAAAACTAGTTTGTTATGGCGGTACTGCTATTAATAACATCTTACCAGAAGACGTGCAATTCTACGACAAGGATATAGAATTACCTGATTATGACTTTTATTCGGATAATGCTCTTGAACACGCAAAAGAGTTGGCGGATATTTATTATAATGCTGGTTATGAAGATGTTGAAGCCAAAGCCGGTGTCCATTTTGGAACATATAAAGTATTCGTGAATTTCACAGGTATAGCTGATATCACGCAAATGGAGCCGGAACTATTCAAATCAATTTCAAAAGACGCAGTTATTAAAAATAATATACGATATGCACCTCCAAATTTTCTTCGAATGGCTATGTATCTGGAATTATCTAGACCAGATGGAGATGTTTCTAGATGGGAAAAAGTGCAAAAACGACTTGTCTTATTAAATAATCATTATCCTTTAAAAGGATACGACTGCGACAAAATCCAATATCAACGTGGATTTGAAGTGGATGATGACTCTAGTTTAGGTATAATCGATGAATCGAAGAGCGTCTCGTTGGAATCTAGAACCAAATCCAACAGTTCGAAATCCAGATCAAAATCCGAGCATTCTGGCGGGAAAAGTCGTTCACATAAACGATCCAAACGTAATTCTAGAGATCAGTCCCGTTCTGAGTCCGAGTCCCGTTCTGAGTCTAAGTCACGTTCTGAGTCTAAGTCACCGTCGTATCTATCATCAAAAACGCCTACGCCTACGCCTACGGAATCTAGATCGAAACAAACTACAAAATCTCTCGAATTAACAAAATCAAAGGAGAAATCAAAGGACAAATCAAAGGAGAAATCAGAGAATACATATACAGTTGATGTTGCCCGATTATCATACAGTACAGAAAAGGAATTATTATTAGAACAATCGAATATTTATACAATTGTGAGAGATACATTTATCAAAAACAATGTAGTATTTTTTGGAGGGTATGCGAATATATTATATTCCAGATATATGCCCAAGCATCAAAGACGCCTTATTCAAAAAATACCAGATTTTGATGTTTTATCAGAAGATCCAAGAATTGTGTGTGAAGATGTTGTATCAGAGTTATTATTACGTAATTATAAAAAGGTAAGATATGTGAAACATAAAGGCGTTGGTGAAGTTATTTCCGAACATTTTGATATTCGTATTGATGATGAAATCATAGCATTTATATACAAACCGCTTGCGTGCCACAGTTACAATACCTTACGAATAGATAATAAAAATATTCGAATCGCGACAATTGATACGATGTTAAGTTTTTACTTAGCATTTATTTATGCGAATAGACCCTATTATGACCAAAATCGTATTGTTTGTATGTCTCAATTTTTATTTGATGTTCAGCAACATAATCGTTTGAAACAGACAGGTTTATTGAAACGGTTTAGTATAGAATGTTATGGGAAACAAGATACATTAGAGACAATGCGATTCGAAAAAACGAAAAAATTTGAAGAATTGAAAAATAAGAAAGATAGTAAAGAATATCAACAATGGTTTTTACGATATATACCGATGGAGATTTTAAAGAACCGAAAACAGCATAATAAATCGATAAAAAAACTAGTAGAATCATCAAAACGTAAAAATTCTACCAAAAAAAATAAGAAATAACAATATAATGCATCACCCACCCCAACCGTCTCGTGTTAACAATTAACAATATCTTATATATACATTTGCACTTGTATGATGAATAAAATGACTAATACGTGTAATCAAATTTTTCATTTATTAATTTATGTATTAAATTATCACCCTTCTTTAACGAAAAACAGTTTGACCAAAATTTTAAATCATCATAAACTTGATTCCAATATTCGTCATTTACTTTAAATAATTTTTTCGTTCCTATTCTATATGTATCAAATCCATTTTTTGATAAAAAATCTACTATATCTTTCATAGGATTTTTTATTCCTGGACCTCTAATATCATCTAAACAATCACTACACTCAAATATAATATATTTCGTTTTTGGTAAATATTTTTCAAGTCCTTTAATCACATTACCATCATTGCCTTCAGTATCTATTTTTATAAATTTAATTATAATATCTTCGTTTTTAAATTCGTTATCTAAAACATCATCTAATTTTTTTACATCAACATCGCATATTTTTTTACCTCCACTTCTTAGCCCAGCTATTCCATTTCCAGGATTATTGTTACTACCTTTCCAATTATAGAAAGAAGTTGTTACGGTTTCATTTGAAATACAATGTTTAAATAATTTTATATTATTATTTTTATTTATTTTGGGTTCTAACACTGAAATATTTACTGGATTAGGTTCAAAACATAATATTTTTTTATTTTGTTCCACACAAATAGCATTAATGTTAGGTATATAATCACCAACACAACAACCAACATCAATACCAACTATTTTACAATTCGTATCATTAATATTTGTTATATACTTTTTTAATCCAACTAATAACTTTTCGTGTCCATCTTCACCAACAAATTCATTTCTATGTCTAACATAATAATTTGCTAAAGCGTTATTCATTTATATAATAAGCTTATTAATTATTATATAATTTAACGCAATACTTACTCTGCGTTTTACAAGTGCATAATTGTATTGTTGAGTAAAATGCATCAATCTCGTGAATTAATCCGCGATTTCTTTTCATTCACTTATAAATCTATCATATACGCAATTGGTGAGACATTTACATTCACCTACCTAAAACCTTCGCCTAGTTTATTAAATATTTTCATAATTACAAAATATGAAACTGAGAACATCACGCTCGTTCCAGTTAGACCTGCGATATTGAAATTTCCATCGGATGCGAACATTGATGGTATAAAATGCAGTAGTTGCGCTCGAAATACCGGCATTTGAAAAATAAAATACATAACACCTAATAATATCGGAACCTGTAAATCAATATAAATCGCTTCTAAAGTATCTAAACGATTCTCTTTGCGATTATTATCTCGAATAATACCCTCCATTGATGAATAATCGCGAATATAATCACGCTCATTTGGCGGTGGTTGTGGAATATAATTCGGTTGTATTTGTTCATCGTGTGTGAATGCATTTGGATTCATAGGAATATCTCTAGTTGGAATCATAGTCATACCATTAGCACTCGCCTTTTGAACACCTAGCATTACTTCATTCATTATATTCGATGGTACATTTTGCTGTGACGAGTATCCCTTATGTACTTGCATATTATCGACATTCGGAGAATATAGC
>Ga0247722_10000533_pt1 | contig 23174 bp, 58 predicted proteins | sample MSEWelMarce3H_FC_FD_189094 | JGI IMG/M metagenome (GOLD analysis project Ga0247722, IMG submission 189094) | Subsurface sediment microbial communities from gas well in West Virginia, United States - MSEEL Well Study Marcellus 3H_FC | ecosystem: Environmental > Terrestrial > Deep subsurface >... | reverse complement strand
ATCTAGACCTGCTACATAGGCTTCTGCGTCATCTTTTGCCCAAAGCAAGTTGCCTTCCTTGTCAAAACTACTGCCCCTGTAATGCAGGTAGGCAAGTTTATGGGCTTCTATGTCTCTGATAATATTCATTGGCGATGCCTCTTCTTATTGCCGTACTTAGCCTTAACCTCAGATTTAGCCTGATTAACTATGGCGTTCGTAATGTCTTCAACACTAAACTCTTCATCGAAGGTTTGTTCAGTATCCATTTAGGCACTCATTTCTACTATGGTATAGACGTATCTTGGTCAACGTCTTTTTGTTCGGGGCATACAATTCTTCCCCACAACAAGCAGTCTTAAGATACCACTCTTTTGCAAAGAAGTCATAGACAGCACCCTTAGAATATTTCTTGGCTACAAAGGTTTGAAAGGGATCTGGGATCTCCATACTTAGCATATATCAAGGATACCAAATTTGGCGGGGAATGTCAATAAGTACCATAATCAACCCTAGTGTGAAGACCTTATATGGTTGGTTAGGGTCATATAGGCGAATGGGGATTTGACCTGGATTTCTTTCTTACACTTGGGACATATGACGATACGCATATATCAAGTATACGCCAGAGAAGAAGGTTTGTATACCCTGGTTTTATAGGAGTTATCCACAGGGAGGTTTGGTATTTCTGGTTTGATAGCATAGTTATCCACAGGTTTATCCACAAGTTATCCACAGATAAATCTTACTGTAAAAAATACGATCTGTCCTGGAGTGGAGGAAAGTGGAGAGAAGTGGGTGATTGAGCATTTAGACAGATGGGGTCGTAATGTCCAAACCTCAACCCCCTTACCACCAAACCTCCATATTGTCAAATCCCCAAACCTCGATAGCGGATTATACCCCAAACCTTCATATTTGTCAAACCTTTATAGCCCAAAACCTCCTATAAAACCCTATACAAAATGCTCCAAAATGTCCAAATAAATATATAAAAGGTTTGGAAAATATCTAAAAACCAGGAGAAAAGGTTTGATATCGTAATGTTTTATATAGGGGGGTTTGTTGTGTATCTTTTGATCCCCCGCTGTGGGGCTGTCTACTAATCCTGGCAGTCATCGCTGGGGCGGGGGATAAATAAGGTTGATCGTAATGTCAGTAGTATAAGATACAATACCAAACCTTCATACCTGGACATAGGGTTTGACATATAAAGGTTTGTATGATATGAGGTTTGTCAAAACTTCCAGCGATTTTTTGAAATCTTTCGTAATGTCTTTTCGGGGAAATATTATGGTCTTCGTAATCCCATATGGAGGTTTGAGGTTTGTACCTTATGTCCGAATTGTCTGAATTCCGGGCCCACCCGCCGCAGAGCGGCAGGCGGATCACTTTAATTACTTATTGTCAAGTGCGGCTTGAAACATTTCGTCAATGTCCTCAAACCCTGTGTCATCAAGACCAAGTGATTTTACAAAGAGTGTCCAAGTTTCCTCAATGTATCTTTCTCCGTCAGTAGATAACTCGCAAAGCCCTTCGTTAGATAGGTAGGCAAGTGGCAAACCTAAATCGTTGAACTCTACGAAATCTCTGAACTCTGGGTCTTGCCCATAGTTAGCATACAAGTCGCCAAGTATTGCACACTTATTAGAAAAGCCTGTCACTATAGTATTTTCCTATCTCTCGGTATTCTGCTACTTCTTTATTATACTCTGCTGACTCTAGAACTTCAATAGCCCTCGCATAAATGAGATGAGGATTTGCGGTTGCTAGATATTTGCCAATGGCTTCAAGGTCAAGAGTAAAGTCTGATAGCAATTTGCCAATGGTAACTGCAACCTTTTCCTCTTTGCTTGCGCCAAGTCTAATGGCTCGTCTCATAGTACTCCTCTCAATCCATTATATCAAAAAAGTGGAGACGGGGCAAGCCCACCACAAACCTACCCCGTCTCATTATTTGGACAGGGTGACCCTACCCCATCCTCTGCTCAGTCAAAACCTTGTTATGGTAGTTTATAAAGTCATCCCAAGAATGCTCACCTGATTCGTCATTGACGGTCATTGCTTGCATATCAACAATAATAGGATAGTCAAGGAATGCTAGGTCCTCACTGTTAGCAAGGAAAATTCCGTGCCCTGTCTCTTCATCTCGTGAGGCCACGGTCAACTGGTCAATGATGATACGTAGTGCATATGAGTCATCGGTCCAGCGTGGACGAGCAGCCTCTAGCGCTGCAGATAGGTCTTCACGCCAAGTGGTTTCCCCCCAGTGTGAGTACAATACGATATATGGCTGGTCCATATTGGCTTTAAATACGTAATTGATTCTTGCTCCCATTAGTCTTGCTCCTTTAGGTCGTTGGTCTCTTCAATGATATCAAACAATGTCGGTTGTGTCCACATCACGGTCCCCTTCTAAATCTACGATTAATTTGGCAATCATATTGTGTGCCTCGATATTTTCTGTTTCGGATCCACCCCACAACAATTGCTGGGCACTGTTAAGGACCTCCTGGATCTCAATCTTGTTCATCATCTAACTCCCCATCAAAATCAATAATGACCATACCAACACGGCCATCATCATTTAATTTAACATAGACTGGATAAAGACCATCGCCATAGCCTGTTGTAAATACTACTGCATCTGCAGAACCTAATTGGCCATAGCCTTCCTTAAGTGTTACCCCGCAAGCACCTAAGTAACCATACTTGCCAGCATTCTCCTCGTGTTCAAATGGTGTTCCGTCAGCCCAAGGCTCCCACTTATCTAAGTAACAAGGGTCGCCTACCATTGCTTGACCTGAGTCAACTGCAAAGGTTCCTGCGTATGTTAAGTCTTGTAGTGTTATGGTGTTCATTCGTTCTCCTCTATAGTTTTCTTTTGCTCTACTGTAGCACATTCTGGGCAAAAACCCAAGTCATAGTATTTATCATTAATTAGTTGGCCATCGTCCTCAAGTTCTGCACCGCAGGCTTCGCAGTAGAACCAATAAGAACTAACCTTGATTTGAATCGTAGTGTCGGGGGGACAAGGAACTTCAGTAATAAAATAACCAATCCTATTAACAAAGGACCAACCATTCCAAACATAGGTCCCACCATCGTCTCCATCACCATAGGTCCATATGTAGTTAGGGTCAACCTTCTTTACAAACTCTACCTCATCACCATAGGTCTCAAACATCAAACCATCAAAGGAAGCATTTGTATCTATATTATTAGGGATTGGCTTGTAGGTATCAACCCACTCATCAAAGTCCATCTCAATGAAGTTATCCATTAGAGTGGTCCCTCGATATTTTTAGACTCGCATTCTGCACACTCACCTGTAGACGTTTCTACCTCATCGTAGTAGTCGTCCTCTACATCCTCCATTGTGCCATCCTCAGTATACATACCAAGTTTATGGCTTACTTCTACATACCAGAAGCGGGTGGTGTTATTACAATCTAAACATTTAGGCATTATTCGTCTCCTGAAAGGTCTTGTGGGATGTACTCTTTATCATACACTAAATGGTATGCAGTTGCAAGTCCCTCGGCAAAACCCTCAGCCCTTGTTCTATCCATAGATACCATTGCATCTGAATAGTCATCCTCCTCCTCTGCTCTGGCAATCTCAGAGAAGTCTGCCCAAGCAGCGTCAATCATCTGTTCTAACATTTCCTGTGGTGTCATTTTATCTCCTAGAAGTGGAAGTCAACTGGTACTAAATATTGTCTCACGGCAGACTCAGGTTTGTCAAGTCTTTCCTGAAGATATCCCATATGGGCGGTGTACTCTACATAGTCATAGAAGTAACTGTGTGATGTGTAGTTATCTGACAACAGATCAACTGCATTGTTGATGTAGTAGTTGTTCATTGAGAAGCGCTCTTCATCATTTGGCATACCGCCATTTGAAATGAAGTCTACGATATCACTAACAAACTTGTCACTGTTCATTCGTTCAAGGCAAACATTCATTTCATCTTTACGCATATCCTTACAAGCATTAACCTGCTTAGTAAATTCATCTGGAGTTTTTGCATAAGAGATAATCATCTTAGGTGAGTCTTCATACTGTGAGTCAGACCAACGACCACCACCGACTACGTGCCAGTCAGACCACGCAACCCAATTAGAGCCGTCTTCATTAATAAGTCTGTCTTTGACAATGCCAAAGGCTTCTTGCTCGTCCTCTGCTTCTACGGCCCACCAGTGTAATGTGTGCATTAGATTACTTCCTCATCTAGTTCTACTTCTTCGTCTTCTTCTTGTTCATCTATCTCAATAGAGTAAACTTCGCCAGAGTATCCGTAGTCCTCGTAGTGCCAACCTTGCTCCTCTGCTTCTTCAGGGGTATCGGCTTCGACTTCGTAATTATATTCAACAATAACTTTCACGTCATATGTGGGCATTTCTTAATCCTTTCTTAATGGTATATATTAATTATAGGGGTTGGAGTCTATCTTGACAACTGTTCGTGGTGTGACGTTGCTCACATCCGTAATGATAGGGGCATTGCCGTCTGAGACCCCAATATAAATAATACTATTAGATCCACAAGGGCATTGAGGCTCAAAGCAATCAGGCAAATAGTCCAGGGTAGTTATCTCAATCAATGCATCACAATGAGTGCATACGTAATCATACTTATACCACATATCATCCCTCCCAATACTGCATAATAGTATTCATAGTGATATGTAGACTACAGTCACAGGGGTCTCCCCCCATATTTTCTTCAAACTCAAAGTGTGATAGATTATCCTCGTAGATTTCCATTACGAGTTCTGATATGGTGTAAGGTTTGTATGTTGTACTCATTCCTCTACCCAACATTGTAACTCAGGAATAAACTTATTAGTGATGATACCCCATTGAGCGTCATCCCAACTAAGTTCGTCATCCATAACTTTAGCAATCTCATCTATGAAGGTTTGCATAACTGCTTCTGCGTGGTGTGCATTCTTAGCCTTGATATTTGTAATAGAAATAGCAAGGTCGCACGAATAGTAATCCTCGTACATTGCTGGGTCGTCTATATCCTGTGTTGTTGTCATACTAATATTGTATCCTCTGCCACTGACATTTTGCTTTGCCATAGGGAACAGTTATTATCTAGTCTATCTCCAAAGACACGGATGTAGTCTGAGATATCCTCTGTTTGATCTGTTAGACATTCTTTGACTGTATCTACTGAGATAAATACTCTGCCATTCCATAGACCCATTTGGCCAATGTTTGTTGGTACTTCTAGACAGCCATAAGTGTCTTGCTCCCAGCCTACTCCTTCTGAGCAAACCAAGGCATACTTATTGTCGCCAAATACATTTTTTTCTTCAAGGGTAATGAACAATAGATTATCTACAGTACATTCACTAAAGTCGCTACTATACTGTAGATTGTATATGCCATTAGCGATTACTGCTAACTTCTTACCGTCAACGATTTGGCCAATATAGCCTTTGGATCTTTCTCTCATTGGTGTTTCCTTTGGTTAGTAGGTATATATTAATTTTACAGGAAACTGGGAAAAATAGCAAGTCCTCTTAATAAGGTTTTTATGTGAGATTATTTGAACATCCTTAATGTCCGATTTGTACCAATTTTCCGGGGCCCCATTTACGCTTGCGATTCCAACGGGACTTGAACCCGTAGCCTCTACCGTGACAGGGTAGCGATCTAACCAATTGATCTATGGAATCTTGCGAGCAGTTTTTGCATCCACTTGCTCAGGTGGCATTTATTAAATTATGCTATGCGATTTGCATAACACCTTGCACAACTTTCAGCAGACGATTTTTCTCTGCGTTGATAGCAGGGTCAAATCCGCTTGCGCTTGCAAGAATAGACTCGTTAGAACCACCACGAGCAGAGCGATACCAATCAAGGCGCTCAGTGAGAGCATTGAACGCACCCCACGCATTACCCGCAATCATTCCATTGAATTCGCCAGTGTAAATATCGTTGATAACATCAACTTTATTTTCCCACTTCTTGTTGCTACCCTTAGCATCTTTTTCTGGCTTAGGATATGCAGCGAGAATGATTTTATTAAAATCAAGGGCAGAGACTTCCTTCTCAATCATAGCCTTAGCCATAATATCAAATTCGTCCATATAAGCATTAGCAAGACCAAGAGTCTCACGAGCAATCTGCACTTTACCATTGGCAGTTTGTGTATGACGTATCTTGAATGATTGCTTGATACCCTTATTTTTCTTACGACCTACGCCACCAAGAGCAAGGTTAAGAGTATTAGCGCACACAACACGAACGGGTGTTATGCTTGCTTGAATTGCGATTGAGCCATCGTGTGATGTGTTGATGAGCAAATAAGTCTTTACCTTATCTGCAACGCCACTAGGGTCAAGAATTGTCTCACGCTCTAGTGCTAAAGCACCGAACACAACACGACCACCCTTGATTGAGCCAGCGGTTTCCCAACGTCCACCACCGTCAAGAATGTTATCACCGAATGAAAACAAATCCTCATTCTGCAATACGTGATAGCGCTCACCAACTACGCCAAGAATATCGGTCTGGGTGTTGTCGGTAGGATTTGTACGCAAGACATATTGGTATGCCTTGTCGCTTGTAAGATGTGCAGGTGTTTCCATATCCTCAAGACGAACATTCCAACCATTAAGATTTGCCGCTTCTAGCATTTCAATGGTTGTCTTTTCCTCAGTGAATACGGTTCCCAATCCGTGCCAAGCAGGTTCACGGAATGATGCGAAAGATGTTTTTCCGTTTTGTGTTTCTAGGTCGTGTGCCATATGTTTTTCTCTTTTCTATTTGTTGATATTCTAAGTGTAGCAGGGTGGGCAGACATATGCAAATCAGGCTAGTTAGATATGGGGCAAATCGGACATTTCTTAACTGTGTCGTAAATCACACGGCGTGTCGCTTGACAAGATCAGGTTTTGCGGCCCGGAATTTTTATAGGGGATTAATGAGCCGTTTACGTGGACACTGCTCAGGTCCCTTTTTCATAGCCCCCTATGAAATATTAATCACACTCTTCATAGTTTGTTTCTACGCAGTTGTAATCTGAATTCATTAGTTCTGCACTGTATGAATCAACGTTAAAGTCAACGGATGAAAGAACATCGTCAATATCCTCACCTGCTTCTACTTCAATTGTAAATGTATGCTCGACGGTCATAGTTACATCGTAGCATTGTGATAGTCTGAAGTCTCCAATGTGTGCAAGTTCTAAGGCCTGCTGCTCAGTGATGTTCTCGTCTTTGAGTTGCTCACGAGTCCAGTCACGCAATGCATTCTGTGTCTTTGTTAAATCAATTTCTGTCTGTGTGGAGCGCTGAACCACTCTTGAATGCGCTTCTTCTAATTGTTCAATGCGAAATTCTTTAGTCTTGATTTGAGACTTAAGAAACTCTTCTGTTGCATTTGTTATTGTTGTTGTTATATTATCTGACATAAGGGCTATTCCATTTCTTTTTCTAGTTCATCGAATTCTTTTATTGTATCTATCATATCGTTCATCTGAGTTTCTGTCAAGCAAACTGATGTAACTAATGTAGCGGTGAGCGCTGACAAACTGGCTGAGTATTGAAATAAGAATTGCATAAACTCATTGTCTGTCATCTCATTTCTTGCGTGGTATAAGTGCCCAGCCATATCCATAATTTCTTGGCTGTGAACTGCTGAGGCTGTTGCGTCTTGTATTGCTATTGCGGTGGCTATCATTGGGGCTTCTCTCTCTTGGTATTACTATAATTCTAGCAGGATGGTCTGACAAATACAACTTAAAGATTCAGGAATCTTAAATAGTGAGACTTAATAGGTATGATCTGCATCACATTTCCCCGGCCCCAAAAATGAGCCTTTTTGATTCTTGCTCAGGAATTTTCACCTCTTGCAGTTGGTGAGAACTGTGCTCTATAGTATTTCTATCATCGCCCTAATCAGCCTGGCGAATAATGATTAGGAACGAGTTTTTGTTGTGCACCTGTCAACTCTTTTCATCAGCGGGATCCGCATCTGCCTAATCAAACTTGGTGAGCAGTTTATACACTTGCTCAGGTGATGGGTTGGCGACTAGTCTAGTGTGCAACCTTCCCAATTCTCATTTAGAGATAACGAGCAACTGCGTTGTATGTGGAAGTATTTACAACTTCCTCATCTGTCATTTTGAGGATACGAATTGCGTTCGTGATTTCCTCTTTCTGCTCACGATAGGTGTGCTGATGGATTACTTCGTAGTCCTTTTCAGGTTCAGCAGGGAACTCATTTTCATTGGCTACAACAATATCAAAATCTACATTAAGATTGTTATTCCAAGAACGATAGTTGGTGCGTAGGTTGATTGCCTTTGAGAAGTTGGCAATAGCCCACTTACCAATTTCTGCTTTCCACGCTTCGTGTGCTTTGTTGTATTTTGCTTCGTTTTCTGCTTGGTTAGCAAAGTCTGCTTCTAGTTTTGCTAGTGCAGTTTCTAGTCCTGCGATTACTCGCTGAGTAGGGATTTTTACTGAGATTGCTTTTCCTCTTGACATAGGTTTCCTTTTCTTTGGTGGGTTGTATTTCTATTATAGGGGGTTGGTCTGACATTGTGGTGAGCCTTTTTGGAACTTGCTCAGGTTCGTTCCTGCCACTTATTTAGAGTCGCTGTACATTGGCGACTATGAAAGGCTTACGCCTTCCAAGTTGTCCAGCGTGTGTTGCCATTTACATCTAACTTCACACGAACTGTATCCTTAGCGGTTGGTACGATTTCCAAGATAGTTCCTGTAACCTTTGACTTCTGTGAAGTGTAGGTGTCGCCGACCTTGTATGTTGCGGTTGCTACTGTCATTTTGTTTCCTTTTCTGTGTTGGTTGGTTTTGCTTATATATCTAGTATATCCGAAAAATCTCAGAAATACAATTCCTAGCCTTGATAATCTCATATATTGAGACCCTTTCTGTGTGATATGGCTCACTTTCTGTGTCCTAAGCCTGCCGTTAGCAATATGATAGATAGTATAATTAGTATCTCCATAGACTCCCTACTTTTTGGTTGCACTAAATACTATATCAGATTTCTCATAAATACACAACTTGCAGGTAGCGCAGGCAGACCCCTGTTGTGAGATAAGTGGTATAGCCTTTTTATTCTCAGGGCACTTAGCGCCAGGCCTATTGGTGAGGGCCTTCATATCTGCCTGGCCTATTTCAAAATTCTTAGCAAGGTATGCAAGACTAATACTGTGATCATTCTTGAGACCAATACCTATCTCCTTATTCTCGCTATCTGTAGAATAATATAAAGATAGATTAGGAATGTCCTTTAGGATGATAGCCGCAGACTTTACTCGTGTGTATACCCAAAACTGAATGTTAGTATTGTTATTGATTACAACTTTCCACGCATTGGTATAAGTATCATTGAAAAAGTCTCCGTCCCAGTGAATGCGGAATAGCATAGGTGCATTGCGCTTTTCACAATCAGCAACAAAATCACTAATCATTTCCTCTAATAGCATAACCATAGTTAGGCCGTCTGCATTGCGTAGTAGTTCCCAGTTATGCAATAAGTTTTTCTTTACTGTTGGGAATACCTTTTCCAGTTTTCCTGCGTAGCAAACCGACTCACACACACTGGTTGCACCAGGGCACGAGTAAGCCTTTCCAGCAGGCAATCCAAAAGTGTTGGCGATACTTGCTTGTTTTCCATTGGGTGTAACGGCATTGGCTACTTTCCGATCTTTGCTTCTGAGTAATTTAGTCATTAGGGCTACTCGCTTTCTTTTTTTAATTCTAGCATTAGGGACTGACATTTCTTGCGGTTGTATTTCTTTTTATTGGGGACCGATGAGGCAGCATTAGAACGGCGAAGTTCCATTAATCGCCTTAATTCCTCTGGTGTCTTTTTCATATAATAATCTTAGCAGAAATTGGGAAAAATATCAAATCAACGTAATTGGACAATTGGGACATTTCGCCCCGGCCCCGCTATTCCTCTTCGTCTATGAAAACATAAAGTTTAAACATATCTTCAAATGTGCAGAAAGTTTCTTCTTCTTCACCATATTCATTACGATGAGTAATTGTGTAGTTATCTCCAGTAGCATCATCTACTACTGAAACAACTTCTACAATATCGTTATCAATATTGATCAAGTCACCTTCCATTAACTGGCCTGGCGTAAGCAGATCTGCATATACGAATTTCATATCAGTCATTGTATCAGACATTTACCAACTCCATAAATACATCGTCATATCCTAAATCCCACTTAAGGTGTTCAACAAGATCGCTTGCTTGATTAAGTGATAAGTAGTGGGAGGTATACTCCCCACCACCTACCCAAACTGTCCAATTATCAGTACTCATTAGTCCTCCCAATCAGGAAGCCAGAATGATAAGTGGTGTTGGTCTACAATAGCCCTTGCAGGTGCTTGCGTTTCTCCACGGTATAGAATCTGAAAGTCTCCCACCATAGGCATATCAATCATTCGGTCATAGTCCTCGTCATAGTATGCATCGATAGCATCTATGCAAGGTTTCACCATCTCTGCGGGTACTGGAGGATAGTGATTACCCTTGAGGTGATAGAGAATCTGAGTCTCCAAGTCAAGTACTGTATCTTGCAATCCTAGTGCGGTTACTGAACCCATTATTCTCTACCTTCCCAATCTTCGATTACTCCGTCAATAGCATCTCTTATGTCTGCGTCAAATATTGCTAACTCATCTTGACTCATTCCTCTTATCAAAGAATGTCTAAAGTTAGGCTTCCAAGTAATTGCTTCTGCATCTATCACTTTACGCAAAGTTTCAATACGTTCTGCTCTGTTCTCTATCATTTAATTTGTACTCCTCTTTCATCACGGAAAAATATCTTGGTATACATCTTACCCATAGGGTCTGACAAGTTGTAGGTTGCGTATTCTTTAGCATCGCCAAAGTCCACACACTTATTCCACGCATCTACTATTTCTAGCATATCTGCGGTGCGAGTTGTTGATACAAGTTCCCCGTCATAAGAAACTGTAAGTGAGTAGTTGTATTCCATTAGTTGTAACTTCCTTTACATTCTGAACATAGATAGTTTAATTTGCAGTAGCAACCTAGTTGGATAGGTGCTGGGTTTTCATAGTAGTCGTCATAGTAGTCCATTACTTAGCCTCTTTCGTTAGGAATAGTTGGTCAATATAAGCATATTCTATCATCGCCTCAACCTCTCGGTCAAGGTAGCAACGAAAGCAATATAGTTCAGTTACATCTACTGAGTTCTCATTACATTGTAAGCATACATCGGTCATTGGGAGCCTTCTTTCTTTAATTAACTTGATATAAATATCCTACACTATTGGGCTGACATTAACAAGTTCATAAGCCAAGTTTCGGGAATTTTAGGGGTGTGTTTTTAATCACACTTAATAGCCTGTGGATAACTCTGTGGACGACACGCCGGAAATTTTAGTTGAAACTTCAAGCAGTTTTAAATCTTGCTTAGGATCTTTTTTATTTAGAAATTATTTTTGAGACACGCTTCTCTAAATATTTCGTGTTTGAAATTTGGATTATCCTCTGCAAACATTCCAGAGAAATCCTCTACCAAATCCTCAAAAGTAAATTCATCACCGATTAAATCTTTATACGATGAAAGAATTTCTGCAACCGCTACATAGTCTTTACGAGTCATCATTATTCGGCCACCTTTAGAATTGCATAAGAACCATTTTCATTTATTTCATCTAGTGCAGGCTGAATGCGTGGAGTGAGCAAATCTTTTAGCATTGACTCTAGTAGATGAATTTGTGAGACTTCATCTAGTAGCAAGAATTGTTGTGCTACTGGGTGTGTTTCGTCAAACTCTGTTACGAACTTTAGGGAGTGTGTTACTTTTTTCATTTTCTGTTCCTTTTCTATTAGTTGTTTTCTTGGGTTGTAAATAGTCTTACACAATTACATTGTTCAATATTTATTGTATCATTTACTACTGACACAATAGCGAGAGTATCGCAGTTATCGCATAGGAATACGTTTTGCAATTCATCTAAAATATTTCCCATTATTACTCACCTACCTTTACCGCAACGGTGCGGTAAGTAGTAGAGATACGGTTATCAGGTTGAACCTCTACAAGATAAGACTCACAACCCTCATACCATACGGCTTTAGGGTGAGGCTCTGCACTTACGATTTTACCCTTAAGAGTATTTGAGCGATATTCTTTTCCTACTAGTAGGGTCTGGACATTGTATACATTGGCTGACATATTGCCACCTTCTTTTCTTTTTGTTTATATAACTATTTTAGCATTTTGGTCTGACAAATACAAATCCAAATTCGGACATATCAGACATTTTAAGTGTGAGGTTAATCACACTACTTATGGCGTTATTTAATTGTTTATAGTAACTAGACTAGCAGACAAAGTGCAAAAAGTCAAATCGACACGCCGTAATTCGGGAATTCTTTTATGTGTTTCTTATCACATACGACACGCCCGACTGCGCCGGGCCCGATTAGAACATTAGTTTAGTTTTAGTAACACTCACCGCACATTGGATAATAGTATTCGCCATCATCGGTTACGAATTGTGTTGTTTCTTTTTTACAAGAATCGCAGTTGTTCATTACTTTACCTCATTCTCTTTAGCGATCATCTCTTTTAGATAGTCAATCGCTACTTGTCTACCATTCTTGTAGCCAGTGCCTACAATGGTGCGAGGTGCAACCTCTTTTGCCAATAGTGCATTAAGCAATTCTTGATTGCTCATTGTGGCGGTATCGCCTAGATTATATTTATATGTCATTAGTTTGACTCACTTTCTTTTTGAGAATGGATAATTTCATTTTGCTTAGCGGCGTTTTCAAGAATTGCCATAGCGTCAATGCGTGACATAACACGCTTATCGTTTACGAATTTTTTATATTCATCAAGGTTCATTATTTACTTCCTTTCAAGTGACCTGATATTCCAAGAGTATCGCAAGATACTTGGAGAGTAACAACCTTTGGCAAGGCGTTGTGTAATTCTGATAAATACTTTTTTGTTAAGTATTCATTAGGCATTGAGATAGTTTTGGTATTACCATTAAACGAAGTTAATTTAATTTTTATCATTAGTTAGTCACATACCAATCAGTCCACATAGGTAGACGCTCAGGGTCTGAGTCGCCATAGTAGCGAGAGATATTGTTTTCACATTCAGTGCAGAATGTAAATTGCTCATCTCCAACTTCTGAGATAGCAGGAACGAATGGAATATGTGTTTTACACATTGTATTTAATGAAGTCATTGGTGACTTCCTTTCTTTAAGAGATTTACTTCTTTTTCAATCTTTATACCTAGAAGTATAGCAGGGGGGTCTGACATTGACATACATTATGTAAAGTAAATTATCACCATAAAATATGTCAAATCGGACATTTGGGATATGTGAAGTACATCACACGAACAGGTGTTCGAAAAGGCCGGGTTTTTATTGCTCCTTTAAAAATAAATATGAGCCAGCAATAAAAGAAATCATTGAAAACCAAAACAATGCATTACCACTTACAAAAAAAGTTTGATAAAAATTATTCATTATCATTTCCTAACTCTGCAAGATCATCTGAAAATAATTTTGCAATTCTTTTCTTTTCTTTTTCTGGAGTGTTAGCCCATAGGTAGCCCAGCAAATAGTGAGCGCCTGAGTGTCTATCGTTTCCACGAATTTGATAGACGACTTTTAGTACATCTTGAAGTTCAGTGCTTATCATTTTACCCCCTGAATATGTCCTGAGATACCAAGAGCGTCGCAAGACACTTGCAAGGTAATTGTTTTAGGTAGCGCACTAGGTAACGCCTTTATGTAGTTACTGGCAAGGTCTGCGGTAGGAAATTCTACACGCTTTACATTACCATTGAATGAAGTTAGTTTAATTTGTATCATTTATTTAAGTCCTTTCGTGCGCTTGATTATGCGCTTGTGATTACAAACTGAGCAGATTAAGTGGAAAGTATTTTTATACCAACGCTCTTTCCAAAGTAGCGAATTGCATAGTGGGCAACCCATTATTAGTTACCACCTTTCTTTTGAACGAATAGTGAACGATAGCGTTTAACTATCAAGGTAGCCTTTTCAAAGCCATATTTATCATTAAGGATAGCGCATTGACGAATTGTCAAAGCGTACTTAGGGGCAGGTGCGAAACCTGCACTTTCTAAACCAAAGTCTTTCGCAATATCGTTGCGAATTTCTGAATAGTAGTTATTTAGTGAAGTCATTTTGGACTTCCTTTCTTTAAGTGGTTTACTTCTTTTTCAACCTTCTATACATAGAAGTCTACCATAGGGGTCTGACATTTACTCGCCAGTAATGCCACAAATCGGACATTTTGAAATGTGATGTAGGTCATGTGGATAACTTACGCTCAATTCTGGATGTGATGTACATCATGTGGATAACTGCCCGGATTTTTTATTTGAGTTTTTCTAAAAGTTTTTCTAATTCTTTTAGTTGTTTTAAATCAAGATGATCTAAATTAATTGCATCTGCAAATCCAAAAATATCTTTATCCAAAATAAATTGCTCCTTTCACATCTTTGTGATTAACACACACATTTCCTTTTGGAATTGGTGTATGGCATTTAAAGCACAACATTTGCATTGGTGCATTAAAAGTAATTGCTAATTCTAAGTCTAGCAATTCTGCGGTAGTGGCATCATTTAAAGATACCCAGCCAGCACCTTGTTCATTAAGGCGAAAGATTTCTACATTACTCATTAGGCTTACTCCCAACTTCTAGTTGTAGCAACTACTACACGCTTACTAGGTGTGTAGTTTTCTAACTCTACTAGAGTTGTTTCTAGTATAGTTCCTTGCTTAGCAAGAAGGTCTAACATATTGTTAGCATATTCCTCAGTAGGGCAGAGAACCCCTGAGCAAGTACCTATAGAAGGTGGGGACATTGGATAACGCTCATCTATAGCGTGTTCAATTTTATAACTTAGTGAAAACATTTTGTTTTCCTTTCTTTGTTGATAACCTTTATCAACTTTCCTTATACTAGAAAGTATAACAGGGGGGTCTGACATTTACTAGCGGGTAACTATGACAAATCGGACATTTTGTTTTGTGATGTACGCCACATCTCCAGAGATAGGGTAATTATGGCTCTGAGCAGGGGTTTTACAAGGGGGGTCAAATGTGATGTGTACCACATTTTTCCGGGCCGTGTGATGGAGATCACAAAAATACTTTACGACACGCCCGAGAATAGGGTGGTATTTGTCAGTGGGGTCTGTTATACTTACAGTATTAGAAAGTTAGAGAAGGTCTCTAAACTAGAAAGGGTCAAAATGACTAACAGAATATACGAACAAGAATTAACACCTACACAGGTAGCCCTATACGGCTATGTGAAATGCTCTAAGTGTGAGCGTGTTACAGCGTGGGAAACCTGCGCTATGTGTCGCTAATCACACACAGTATACGGCGTGTCGCCTTGCTTTTTCAGGGTATGTATGCTAGTATTACTACTATAAAATTAAATAAGAAATCCTAGTGAGCCCCTAGCAATAGGGCAAATAACCTAGGTCAAGGAAAGCGATAAACACAAGGTTTATCACATTAACGAAAGGTGGTCTACAATGACTACACTAACTACTAACACAGTATGCAAAGAGCATACCCCTCATCTATCCGCTATCTCTCAGGTAGGAGATGACCAATTCACATTCTGCGAGGTATGTGAGAATAACATTGAGCGTTGGTATGATGATACCGATGACGAAAGACTCCCTATGTGGAGAGATTGGAAAGTGTCTAAATGACTCTAGACGAATATAAACAATACATAGAGGCTCAACGCCTATCCTCTCTTGCAATAGCACTAGAGGCACTAACTAAATCTAAATCACTACAAGAAAGAGAATCTAAATAAATGACTATTACTTATTCACTATGGCAGGGCTCACGCCTACTATCTATCGACAATATCGCTACAGATATCAAGGAGATAGATAAACTAATTAACACACTAAACGAAAGCGACTTAGGCAAAAAGGTTAAGTTCTCTGCCAATGTCCAAGAAATCAAGGTAACTAAATGAAAGTAACACTAACATCTATGCAAGGTAACACTCGCAACATTAACCTTATGACTAAGCAAGAGGTTTATGATTTTATAGATTTATTTAAATCTACATTACACAAAAATCAACGAGTAAAGGTAACCTGTGATATTTTAGGTATTGACGGATATCTACAAGGTACACAATAGGTGGGGGGGACCCCCTCTCCACTAGTGTGCGCTATAATTTTTATGTATTTTTTATTCTATTTTATGTATCATACATCTGACCAATATTTTCAAGTTGATCAAAATTAAAATCTGAATGTAATCTGAAATTATGATATAATAGTTATATGAGAAAACAACACGAGCACCCAATAGTTTTGGCAGATAAGAAGCAATGCACCAAGTGCAAGAATTTTAAAATATTTTCAGATTTTCATAAATACAGTAAATCACCAGATGGATATAAACACTACTGTAAATCTTGTGTAAGAGAGTATGACCAAGATGAGGCAGATGCAACAAGGGTCATGCCTAGAAAAGTTCAGGGGACAAAGATTCACTGTCGTAAATGCGAACAATACCTACCTAAGTCATCTTTCTGGAGCAAGAACACATATTGCAAAGAATGCACAGTTCTAGTAGGACACATAGGAAACCTAAGAAAATATGGTTTGACAAGAGATGACTATGTAGATATGGAGAAATCCCAAAATGGGGTTTGTAAAATTTGTGGGGAACCAGAAAAATACAACAACCGCCTATCAGTAGATCATGACCATGCGTGTTGTTCTGGTGTCACATCTTGTGGTAAATGTATTAGAGGTTTGTTATGCTCTAACTGTAATAGGGTTTTAGGTCAAGTAAATGATGATAAAGTTTTGTTACAAAAGATGATTGATTATTTATAAAATTTTTCAGATTTGGGGTATAATAAAAACATGGGAATACTAGACAACTTCGAATCAGCCTGGGATCAAGAATTCCAATTTGAGTCCAAACCTCTAATAGAAACAAACGCCATAGGAGAACCAATTGTCGACTCTGAGACAAATAAATAACTCAAAACTAGGTTTGGTAAATGGTGCAATCGGCACGGTATCAAACCAGGGTATGTCAAATCAAGAACCAGTAGAACTAACTCTGGACGAAGAAGTAATAGACAACTAGCATATAAGCCTTCTATAGCCTATTACAGAGGTTTGTAGGTTTGGCAGGGTATAAAGTGTCACCACTTACCCACTGGGCAAGAAGCCTTATCTATAAGAGTCTTCAACTTCATAAAACACCCACACTTCTTGCAGGTTTGGGTATTCTTACGAAACCACTCACAGCCTTTACATATTTCTAAGCGGGACTCAGCCAATTCTTCTGGCGATCTAGCAGATCCATTAAACAAATCCCAAGGCTTAGCATCATTCGACATTTTCAAACATCCACATAGCCAGCAATACAACAATTACAAAAGGTGTTGCAACAAATAAAAACATATCCATATTCACATTATAGCCCATATGGAGGTTTGGAACCTATATTGGACATATTGGGTGTTTGACCCATTGTCTGTCTATAGGAGGTTTGGTATCTCTATTTTCGGCTTTTCTTGTGTCCCGCCGAAATTTGATCTCAAATAATGATATAATAAGTTTCATGACTCTTCAAGACTGGGCTGCGCTTGTATTATCTATTCTATCTATTCTTGCGATCTTTGCTGGTGGAATCAAATGGATGGTAAAGCATTATCTCAACGAACTTAAACCCAATTCAGGATCCAGCCTAAAAGATTCCGTTATCCGCCTTGAGGAAAAGACTGACAAGATTTTTGATCTTTTGATCGAGCACATTAAAGATCATAACAAGAAGTAATTAGATTCTATATAGTTCCCAGGCCGTTGTGGTTATTGGGAATTTTTCTTTTACAAGTTCTCCGACAATATCAGCATATTCTACAATCTCGTTCTGAGCACCATGGCCTTGTCGTAATGTTAAAAAATGCAATGCGGCATTTAGAGATACAGTCCAGCGCCAGCGAACATACATTCCGTAAGCGGGTAGGAATAGTCTAGCCTGCTCAGGAGCAATACCAGCAGTCATAGCCTTTTCGTAAAGAGCCTTACTAGACTCAATGGTGTCAAATAGTTTATTAGTAAACCATCCACCTATATCAGAACTAAGTGGTTCTCCAGAACCTTGCTTTGAGTTTTCTGGTTTGGATCTCCACTCGTCACCCTTGGGCAGATAGAACTCTTCATTCTCTGTGACATATCTACGAGATGACTCATTCCAGCCTAATTGATCTTCTACGTGGGTAGATGAGACAGCGTGTTTGTACCATTGTCTGGCTACCATCAAAGGTGCATAAACCTCAAATGTAAAACCACAGTGTCTTAGAGTAGAGTCGTGTTTATGCTTAACCAGGAAGTTAATTAGACTAGCGTCATTGTCTTTAAGTTCGACGGATTCTTTGTCATAGGATACTCTTGCAGCATTGACGATATCTAATTCAGTTCCCCACGAATTTACGAGACGGACGTATCCCTTGTCCAATACTTCTTTATGCATTATAATAGACCTCTACCCTTATATATAATATATATCTTATATTCTAAAAACTAAGTTTAGATATAGTTCTTCTTTCTTATATATTTAAAGTATACACTATCGATACTCTGGCTGAAATAGACAAAACGGACATAAAGGATTTATTGATTATAACAATTTGATAACTTTAAGAATTTATTGTCTGGATTATAACTTTTTGTAACCATTTATACTTAATGTCTGGATTTTACTAATTGTCTTAAATGTACGTTTTATCCTAGTAATATTAATGATATAATCAAACTTGGCTAGTCCCTAGGTTGCTCTCTACCCACCCCACTGCGCCTAGGGATTAGTCCTCTTTTATGGTATAATCATTTATTATGTGTACATCCACAATCAATCGTTTTGGCGCAAGCCCAGCCAGTATTCAATGGAAGGTTGTTCGTGGAGATACGGCAAAATTAACCGTAGACTTCTTTGAATTAGACGAAACCACAGACTTTGACTGCACTGGTTGGACTTACGAGGCTACAACCTACGATTCCGCAGGAGATGTTCTAGATCAACTCGTAGTGGCTTCTCAAGGAAACACCGTAACTATTACAGCCCCTGCTTCACTTACACTAAACTGGGGTAGCGGATATAAAAATGTTGTATCAGAACTTCCATTTGACTTACAGGTAAATATTCCTGAAGTAGGAGAGAACACAATCTGGACACCAATCATTGGTACAATTACTGTACTAGGTGATGTAACTCCAGGAGGCAGTCTATGAGTATTCCAACAGATATCGTTGTGAAAATTAATTCTATAAACAATTCTTTACCACCAGTTATTAGAGTTGATAATGTTTTTTATAAAGTTCAAAATAGTGCAACAGTTAGTCAGGAGTCATAATGGCATTTCCAGGTTCGTATAATTTTTCTTACTATCGTGGTGACACTGCAACTTTTGTAGTTCGCCCAAAGACTTCTGCAGGTGCAGCATTTGACTTGACTGGCTATACAGCAGCCTTTGTTATTGCAAACCGTCGTGGTTCTACAGGTACTCAGTATGTCGGAACTGCAACAGTTGATGCTTCAACAGATATTGTTACTTGCACAATCACTCCTGCAGTCGGAAGAACTCTTGCTGCTGGAACATATGTCTACGATGTGCAGATCACAAATACAACTCCAAACCCAGATGTTATTTTTACAATTTTGAACGGTACTGTTACAGTCACAGACGATATCACAGGAGCCGTATAATAAATGGCTATAGACGTACTTCTCAATACTGATGATATTGTCGTCTTTGGTCCACCAGACGTTGTAGAAGTACTTGTAGACATTGGTCCATCAGGAACTCGTGGAAGCCAAGTGTTTGTTGGTGTCGGAGATCCAAACCTTGTAGAGATTGGGCAAACCCCAAACCTCAATGACCTTTATATTAATACATCCCCAGGCGCTGACTATGGATATTTATATCAATATGTATCTGAGCCTGGTGGAAATACTTGGATTCAGGTTTTAAAACTTAATCCCACGATTTATTCTCAAAACCATCTAACTACTTACACTTCTGGTTCAGCGTCTATCGTTATTCCTATTGCAGACATTGTGACTGTTACTGGTACCCCGCTAACTGCGGAGAACTTCAATGTTCAATATACGATTTCTCATGATAATCCAGTTGCCTCAACTATGGCTATTCCAACTTTGATTGGCACAGATTTAACAATTAACTTTACGGCTGTTGAATATAGCGGCAGTGCATGGTCAGACTTTAGTGGAGAAGTCGTTACCCATTTGTTTATTACAATTGTTGCAGGCGTTGGCACTGAGTCATAAACTGCATACTTTATGATATAATTCTAGTGAAGAGGTGATTTAGTGGCAGTTGAAAGTATTGGTGTATTAGTACCAACAAAAATTCCAGGGTATGCAGACGCTGCTGATATTCAGGCTGCTCTAAGAGCGTATCACTACGGATCATACACATTTGATGTTAATGAATCAAATGCTGCAAACCTTATCAACCCTTCTATTGCTTATACCATTAACAATCTTCAAAGCCAAATCACAACTCTTGGCGATGACTATGTTGATGAAGATGTTTTAACAGCCAAAGGCTCATTGATTTCTGCAACAGCAGCAAGCACTCCATCAGAATTAACAGTAGGGACAAACAATCAATTCTTGGTTGCCAATAGCGCAACATCTACTGGTTTGCAATGGACAAGTACTCTAGCCTCACCAACCATTACCTCACCAATCGTTACTGGTCTGACATTAAATGATTCCAGCATTATTTTTGAAGGTGCAACAGCAAATGATTTTGAAACTACTCTTACCGTCACAGATCCAACGGCAGATAGAACAATTACCTTTCCTGATACAACAGGCACAGTAGCCCTAATGAGTCAGGTAATAAATAATACACTAACTAGTACCACTGGTGATATTATTTATGCATCAGGTTCTAATACCCCAGCAAGATTAGGAATTGGAACTGAAGGTTTTGTTCTAACAGTCACCTCTGGTGTGCCAGCATGGTCCGCACCTTCAGGTGGTGGCGGAAGTGCATCTTTGCCAGATATCTTTTTACTTGGCGGTATGTAAATATGGTACAATATTCTAACAAGGAGATAAACAATGCCAACAGTCTATAAGGTACTAGCACAGACAGGTTCATCTGGATCAACAGGTAACGGATCTGCAACTCTTGCTGCTACTACAAATACTAATCTTTACACAGTCCCATCATCAACATCAACAGTGGTTTCAACAATGACTATATGTAACCAAGCCTCAACAGCAGGTACATTTAGAATTGCTGTAAGACCAGCAGGTGCTACTATTGCAGCACAGCACTATGTTGCTTATGATGTTCCAATCGCAGCAAATGATACAACAGCGCTTACGCTAGGTATTACTCTTGCAACAACAGATATTATTACTGTTTATGCATCTGCTGCAACAATGTCATTTTCTGCCTTCGGCTCTGAGATTTCTTAAAGGGGGTCACGTAAGTGGCAATTAGTAGAGCGTCAGACTCGTCTATTCAAGATGGTTTGCCTAAATTTAATGATATTTGGGATGGCACTACTGCTACTTCGGCTTTTGATAGTTTAGGTGTTGTAGTTCTTAATACGGCTACTTCTACGGTAACTTTCTCTAACATTCCTCAAACATATCAACATCTGCAAATTCGTGGGATTGTTACATCTACCTCAAGTCCTAATAATGCTATCTTAACTAGATTCAACGGTGACTCAACAAGTTTGTATGCCCAACATGGGCTAGAAGGAAACGGCGTAACTACAACTGCACAATCGTATAACGCAGTTTCAACAACACATGTTTCTTTAGGCTATACAGCAGATTCTAACTATCCAAGTTCATTTGTTGCTGATATTTTAGACTATTCAAACACTAATAAGTTTAAAACAACTCGTACATTATCGGGAAATGACGCAAACGCTGGTGGAACTAGGTACGTTGGTATGCTTTCAGGTTTATGGCGTTCAACTAACGCAATCACTTCAATGGCAATTAGTCATGGTGCTTCTGTAACCTTTGGTGCAAACAGCATTTTTGCTTTATATGGAGTTAAATAATGGCTACATACAACCCTCTGCAATCAATTTATTTAACTTCTGCTGTATCAAGCGTTACTTTCTCAGGAATTCCTCAAACTTACACCGATTTAGTTTTGGTTTACACAGGAACAGTATCAGCACAACAGCAAGTAACCGTTACATTTAACGGAAGTTCTAGCGCATATTACTCACAGACAAGACTAGCGGGAGATGCTTCTACAACTAGTTCTGATAGAGGCTCTAACCAATCTAACATTTACATAAGTTCTGGAAATGTTGCAGAACTAAGTTCATGCAGAGTAAACATAAATAATTATTCAAGCACTACAACCTATAAAACTTTATTAGCACGATGGGGAAACACTTCGAATGGAAGTGTGGCTGCAATTAATGCTCTGTGGAGAGGCTCAACTGGAAGTTCTACTGAAGCAATAACTTCTCTTACAGTTAGTACAGCAAGTGCTGCTACCTTTAATATTGGTTCTTCGTTTGACCTATACGGCATTAAATCAGGTGCTCCACAAGCATTGGGTGGAGATGTTGTAACTACTGATGGAAATTATTGGTATCACACTTTTAAAAGTACCCAGACTTTTACCCCGCTTAGACCGCTTACTGCTGACGTACTCATTGTTGCTGGCGGTGGTGGCGGCGGTGCAGATATGTCTGGTGGCGGTGGTGCGGGTGGTCTACAAGGATTTACTTCTCAATCACTTAGCGCAACTGCCTATACAGTCACAGTTGGCGCTGGTGGCGCTGGTTCAACTGGTAGCGGAACTTTAGGAGCAAATGGAGCGAACTCTCAATTTGGCGCACTAACAGCATCAGTTGGTGGCGGGCGAAGTGGTAATTATATTACAACGACTGGAGCATCTGGCGGTTCTGGCGGTGGCGCTGGTCGCGGCTCTGGAACAACTGGAGGCGCTGGTACCGCTGGTCAAGGCTACGCTGGCGGAAACGGTAGCGGAGTTAATTACGATGGCGAAACTGGCGGTGGCGGTGGCGCTGGCGCGGCTGGTGGAAACGGAAGTGGCTCTGGTTCAGGTGACGGTGGTATCG
>Ga0247722_10000532_pt1 | contig 23197 bp, 20 predicted proteins | sample MSEWelMarce3H_FC_FD_189094 | JGI IMG/M metagenome (GOLD analysis project Ga0247722, IMG submission 189094) | Subsurface sediment microbial communities from gas well in West Virginia, United States - MSEEL Well Study Marcellus 3H_FC | ecosystem: Environmental > Terrestrial > Deep subsurface >... | reverse complement strand
TCTTTAGCGAGTTCGGCGGCCAGAGCCTGTAATTTTTGACGGTCCATTGTGATGCCTGACATGAAATATCCTCGGGAAGAGGTTAATCGGCCAAAGGCATTTACACAATTTTAGTTACAGGCTCACAGCTTACTCAGCAAAGTACATTATCTACATCTCAATTTGCTAAAGATCTAAAGCAGAGCACTGAGCCTTTATTAAAAGCAATCGCTTTTCAATTGGCTAAGCGTTTAGTCTGCTTCATCAATCCACATGAGCTGAATAGCTTCTAAAATTTTTTCGCCGCAATGCTTGGCATCGTCATTAAAATCTTCTAGCTCTAGCACCCATTGCATTAAATCTGTAAAACGCAGATTTTTTGGGTCTTGGTCTGGGTATTTATCGGCTAAAGCAATAGCAATTTCGCGTGAGTCTGTCCATTTCATTTTGCGGCCCCTTAATTTGTATTAATAAACATCGGTTGAAATAAAATATTAGGTGTTTATTTAGCGAAGGTTGGTTTTATATTAATGATGTTCACGCGCATGATTAACGGTGTATTTAGGAATCTCTACCACTAAATCAGTGTCTTCAATAATTGATTGGCAAGAAAGACGCGATTCAGATTCTAAGCCCCATGCCTTATCCAGCATATCGTCTTCCAGCTCGTCCGATGGTGCTAAGGAGTTAAATCCTTCACGGATAATCACATGGCAGGTAGTGCAGGCACAGGATTTTTCGCAAGCGTGTTCGATTTCGATATCGTTTTGTAGCAGCACATCACAAATCGAGATGCCCGCTTCGGCTTCAAGCACGGCGCCTTCGGGGCAGAGTTGTGGGTGAGGTAGAACAACAATTTGAACCATGATTAATCCTTAAAGTCTGCAATATTCTGGCCAGCCAGCCCGCGTTTAACGGCTGCATCCATCCGTTTGGCGGCAAAATCACCGGTGATTTCATTCAGTTTTTCGGTAGCGGCATGAATGGCGCTGGCATCTAACGCTTGCATGCTTACTTGCAGCGTGGCTAAGCTGTTTTCAATGTTGCTGAGCTCTTGCGCGTTGAGCAACTTAGCATCACTGGTAAGTGCGGCTTGTGTGGCGTTTAGAATCGAGTTGGCGTCCACCAGTGCTTCAGCGAGCTTACGTGCTTGTACATCGGCGTTGGCATTTTGCATGGAATCGCTCAGCATGCTGCTGATTTCATCATCAGATAGGCCGTAAGAGGGCTTAACCATAATGCTGGCTTCAACGCCGGACGAGAGTTCTTTGGCAGCAACCGATAACAATCCATCGGCATCCACTTGAAAGCTGACGCGAATCCGCGCCGCACCCGCCACCATGGGTGGGATGCCACGTAATTCAAAGCGCGCTAGGCTGCGGCAATCGCTGACTAGCTCTCGCTCACCTTGCAATACATGAATCGCCATCGCCGTTTGACCATCTTTAAAGGTGGTGAATTCTTGCGCGCGGGCGGTAGGGATGGTGCTGTTTCTTGGGATGATTTTTTCAACTAGATTACCCATGGTTTCCAAGCCCAGCGAGAGCGGGATCACATCTAATAGTAGCCATTCATCATCACCCTTATTACCTGCCAATACATTGGCTTGGATGGCCGCACCAATGGCGACGACTTTATCCGGGTCTAGATTAGTGAGGGGTTCTTGCTTAAAGAAATTGGCCACAGCATGGCGGATTTGCGGCATGCGGGTAGCGCCACCCACCATGACTACACCCTTGATATCACTGACTTGCAGCTTGGCATCGCGTAAGGCTTTGCGTACTGGTGTGATGGTGTTGCTGACTAAGGTATGGGTGATTTCATGTAGGGTTTCAGTGTTTAGTGCCACATCGACTACCACGCCTTCGCTCAGCACTGCCGTGATGCGTGTAGTGGGGTGCTCAGAAAGTGCTTCTTTCGCTTCGCGGGCGCGGGTCAGCAGCACTCGTGCGTCATGGGCGTTGAGTGCGGATAAACCTGCTTCTTGCAAAATCCAGCAGTAAATACGGTGATCAAAATCATCGCCCCCTAGCCTAGAATCCCCTGATGTCGCGCGCACTTCAAATAAGCCACGAGTCAGCTCTAGGATGGATACATCAAAGGTGCCGCCACCTAAATCGTAGATAACGTAAGTGCCTTCGCTGCCATTATCAAGGCCATAGGCAATGGCTGCTGCGGTGGGTTCATTAAGTAAACGCAGCACATTGAGGCCCGCGATGCGTGCGGCGTCTTTGGTGGCTTGGCGTTGCGCATCATCAAAATAGGCCGGTACGGTGATCACGGCACCGACTAAATCGCCGCCCAAGCTTTGCTCGGCGCGGGTTTTGAGCGTACGCAGAATATCGGCAGAGACTTCAACGGGGCTTTTTACCCCTGCACGGGTGGATATTTTGAGCATGCCAGGCTCGTCAACAAAACGGTAAGGCGTAGCCAAATCGGCAATATCATTGATGCCACGGCCCATAAAACGTTTGACCGAGCTAATGGTGTTGCTTGGATCATCATTTTGGCAGGCAATGGCGCTGCTGCCAACACGGGTTGTGCCATCCTTGCCGTAGTTCACCACCGAGGCCAATAGCGTGCGGCCTTGCTCATCGGGCAAACAGGCGGCGCTACCGCTTTTTACTGCGGCAACAAGAGAATTGGTGGTGCCGAGATCAATGCCTACTGCAAGTCGGTGTTGATGTGGCTCGGCAAACATACCAGGCTCAGAAATTTGTAGTAAGGCCATGTTTTATCCGTGAGAGCGTTTGATTGGCGGTTTTATTAAAACAAAGGGTATGGCACGTCATGTGGTGCCCTTATCAGATCAAAACAGCAATGTTTCAATCGCGTCGCCAATTTCCTGCTCTAGTTTTTCCATAAAGCGTAATTTACGCACGGCCACGGTGGCTGCGCTTAAATTATGGGTTTCATCAAGTAAGCTGGCTAGATGCTGCTCCAGCGCGCTGGTTTCAAGTGCTAGCTCGCGGCCGATGGCTTCGAGGCGATCAATATTTTGTGTGGATTTTGCATCAGAAATAGCTTCGCGCCACTCCATCTGATTCATTAAAAAATCGATCGGCATGGCGGTGTTGCTTTCTTCCTGAGTATCTACCCCTGCTAGTTTTAATAAGTAGCGACCACGTGCAATAGGTGATTTTAAGGTTTGATACGCTTCATTCACTTGGGTGGCGATTTGCAAACTGATGCGGCGTACCGCATCGCTTTCGCTAGCAAAGCGGTCAGGATGGTATTGAGCCAGTAGCGCGCGGTAATTGCTATCAAGCGTGCGCTGATTCAGGGCAAACTGAGCGGGTAGGCTGAAAAGCTGGAAGTGGCTTTGGGCAAAGTCAAACTTAGTAAAGTCGAAGTTCATGGCGTTTCTAGCGGGGGAGAAGGGAGTGAAATGTTGCTTTTAAAACCCAAATCTTCAATCATGGAGGGCACATGAGAACATGGAGTTGCACAGAGAAAAGCAAAAAAAATTAGAGAACGAGCCTAAAAGTTTTCTCAGTGAGACGCCGCATCCTCCATTTTCTTAGTGGTTTAAGATCAGGGCCTTTTTTGCATAGCTTAAGCCTTGTTGCTACACGTTAAAGCTTTCGCCACAGCCACATTCGTTCTTCACATTTGGGTTATTAAACTTAAACCCTTCATTGAGGCCTTCTTTGGTGAAATCCAGCTCGGTGCCGTCTAAGTAGGCCAGCGATTTGCTGTCGGTAAATATCTTTACCCCGAAGCTTTCAAACGCCAAGTCTGTCTCGTTAGCAACGTCAACAAATTCAAGCTTATACGCCATGCCGGAACAGCCCGAAGTCTTCACTGCCAAGCGCACGCCAAGGCCCTTGCCGCGTTTTGCCAGAAAGTTAGAAATATGGGTTGCTGCACTTTCGCTTAATGTAAGAGCCATTTTTTGTCTCGTTGCATGCTTAGGGTGGGGCTGGGGCATTTTATTTGCCCTGTATATCCGCCAGGGTAAGATAAACCGCCTTTGCCCACCCTACAATTGTTTTCATTTTTAAGTTGATAAGATTGGGCTAAAGCCCCGCCTGGATCAATTTAACCGTGCTTAGTTTTGTAATCCGCTACTGCCGCTTTAATAGCGTCTTCTGCCAAGATAGAGCAGTGAATTTTAACCGGCGGCAGCGCTAACTCTTCCGCGATGTGGGTGTTTTTAATGCTCAAAGCTTGATCGAGCGTTTTGCCCTTTACCCATTCGGTAACGAGGGAAGACGATGCAATCGCCGAGCCACAGCCGTAAGTTTTAAACTTAGCGTCTTCAATAATACCGTCTGCACCTACCTTGATCTGCAGCTTCATTACATCGCCACAGGCTGGAGCGCCAACCATGCCAGTACCTACGCTATCGTCGCCTTTCTCAAACGCGCCAACATTACGTGGGTTTTCATAGTGGTCTAGAACTTGTTCGCTGTATGCCATTTTGTGTGCCTCTTTATTGTTTCTGTGGTTCGTAGGTGCGTAACCCAACCAACCTACGTCATGCTTTAAACTTATCTATAAGACTGCATTTAGTGTGGATCGCAGTTCTGGGCAAGGCGCAAAATCACGACGTTTACTTTTGTAAACGAGGGGCTTTGCAACGCCGCACAGGGCTACGAGGCACGCTAAATTTAGTGGGCAGCCCATTCGATGGTGGAGATATCGATCCCCTCTTTGTACATATCCCAAAGCGGCGACAGCTCGCGCAGTTTGCCGATTTTGCTGCGAATTAAAGCAATCGCAAAGTCGATTTCTTCTACGGTATTAAAGCGGCCAATGGTGAAGCGAATCGACGAATGGGCCAGTTCATCCGAGCGGCCAAGGGCGCGCAATACATAGGACGGCTCTAAAGAGGCCGATGTACACGCAGAGCCGCTAGATACGGCCAGCTCTTTTAATGCCATCACGAGTGATTCACCTTCAACATAGTTAAAGCTGACGTTCAGATTATGTGGAACACGTTGCTTCATATCGCCGTTAAGGTGCACTTCTTCGATATCAGATAAACCAGCCCATAGGCGGTCACGCAGCATGCGCATGCGTTCCAGCTCGGTACCCATATCTTCTTTGGCGATATGGAAGGCTTCGCCCATACCCACAATTTGATGTGTAGCCAGTGTGCCAGAGCGAAACCCTCGCTCATGGCCGCCACCGTGCATCTGTGCTTCTAAACGAATACGTGGCTTGCGGCGGATATACAGCGCGCCGATGCCCTTAGGGCCGTAAGTCTTGTGCGCAGAAAAGCTCATTAAATCGACTTTAAGCGCGGCCAAGTCAATCACTACTTTGCCTGTGGCTTGCGCGGCATCTACGTGGAAAATAATGCCTTTTTCGCGGCATAATTCGCCAATGGCGGGGATATCTTGAATCACGCCGATTTCGTTATTAACAAACATCACCGAGATCAGAATGGTATCTGGGCGAATCGCTGCTTTTAATACGTCTAAATCCAGTAAACCGTCATCTTTTACATCTAAATAAGTGACCTCAAAACCTTCGCGTTCCAGCTCGCGCATGGTGTCCAGAATGGCTTTGTGTTCTGTTTTTACGGTAATTAAATGCTTGCCCTTGGCTTGGTAAAAGTGCGCTGCACCTTTTAAGGCTAAGTTATTTGATTCGGTTGCGCCGGAGGTCCAGACGATTTCTTTTGGATCGCAATTCACTAGCGCTGCAACCTGCTCACGCGCTTCTTCTACTGCGGCTTCTGCTTCCCAGCCAAAGGCGTGCGAGCGTGAAGCTGGGTTGCCGAAGTGCTCGGTTAAACAGGGAATCATCTTGGCCGCAACGCGTGGATCAACCGGTGTGGTGGCAGAGTAGTCAAGATAGATAGGTTTGTTTGCGCTCATTTTGCGGTGACTCCAGATTCAATACGAGAAGGCTTGATGCTGCCGAGTAAAATGCTGTCAGTGCAGCGTTTTTGCTTGGCTTGATGTTTGTCTATTAATTGCGCCAAAGTGATGGAGGCTAAGTAGTCAAATATCGTACTGTTGAGGCTCGCCCAGAGGTCGTGTGTCATACATCGGCCCTCATCATGGCAGTTTTCCTTGCCGCCACATTGGGTGGCGTCTAATGGCTCGTCCACGGCTAAAATAATATCGGCAACCGTAATCAGGCTGGCGTTTTTGGCTAGGCAATAGCCGCCGCCTGGGCCGCGTACGCTGTCTACCAGCTCACGGCGGCGTAGCTTGCCAAATAGCTGCTCTAAATAAGACAGCGAAATATGCTGGCGATCGCTGATGCCGGAGAGCGTTACTGGCCCTGCGGATTCTCGCAGTGCAAGGTCTAGCATTGCCGTTACAGCAAAACGGCCTTTGGTGGTCAGTCGCATGGTTTTCCTCTCATTACAGGCCAATCGTAAAATACCAGAGTGATTTAGTCAAGTATTAATGAGTGGGAATGGGGACTCGTGAGTTGGGGGTGGCTGGGTTATCTGTAGGAGCATTGGGTGGTGAGCGGTGATCTGTTTCGACCTCCACTCCCTAGCATTTAATCTACAATCCGGTTTAAATAATTTGGGTCAAACTGATCGCCACTGGCGCGTTCTAGATCACAATTCATACCTAGCTGCTCAAGCTTGACAAGAATGGCTTCGATGCGTTTATCAGTGGTCACCGAGTGATCGATCATGCCGTGTATGGCTTTGACGATAGGGTCATTCATGTCGGCAGAAATACCATAGGCAGAAAAGCCCATTTGTTCAGCCTTGGCTTTGCGGGTTTTATCCACTTCCTCAATGATTCTGGCGGGGATGCCGACCGCGGTGGCGTTGGCAGGTACATCTTTGACTAGCACCGCATTAGAGCCCACTTTGCCGCCTTCATGTACGGTAATCGGGCCAAGAATTTTTGCCCCAGCCCCAACAATCACCCCGCGCTCTAAGGTAGGGTGGCGCTTACCTTGATTCCAAGAGGTCCCGCCCAACGTTACGCCGTGGTAAAGCGTGCAGTCATCGCCAATCTCAGCGGTTTCACCAATCACAATGCCCATGCCGTGATCGATAAATACACGACGGCCAATCGTTGCGCCAGGGTGAATTTCGATGCCGGTAATAAAGCGCGAAAAGTGCGACACCATTCGCGCAAGCAGCTTGCAATCCCGCCGCCACAGGCCATTGGCCACCAAGTGCAGGGATAAAGCATGAAAGCCCGGGTAACAGCAGACCACTTCCCAGATATTTCGGGCGGCAGGGTCGCGGTCGAAGACCACAGCGATATTTTCACGCAGGCGAGCAAGCATAGGAGGGCAGCTAAGTTAGCAAAGTTGAGTATTTTACTCGACTTTATGGCCGAAGGGGAATGCTTACATCTGCGACTAAGCTTGACAAAAAGCAGCGAAACCGCAAGCGGTGGCTTATTTTTAATGAAAGCAATTTATAAATACGTTGTATTTAAATGAGCAGCCCTCTATGAACTTGCTGGATATCGGGACAATTGAAGCCATTTGCACCGCTGGCTACGGCGATTCTTTTGCCGCGCTGGGAATGCACGCTGATGGCGCACTCAGTGTGCGTGCTTTTTTGCCCGATGCCACCGCTTGTATCGTGATAGAGCAGGCTTCGGGCCGTCGCCTTGCGGCCTTAACCCTGATTGATGCGCGCGGCTTATTTGCCGGAACCATTCCTCGGCGCAAGAAGCCATTTACTTACCAACTGGCTGTGAGCTGGGGCGAGCATGAAGTGCTGCTGGATGATCCCTATTGTTTTGCGCCTATCTTGGGCGAAATGGATGTATGGCTATTGGCAGAGGGCACGCATCATCGCCCGTTTGAAAAGCTGGGTGCGCATCCGCAGCAAATCGACGGGATCGATGGCGTGGTTTTTGCCGTTTGGGCACCGAACGCCCAGCGGGTGGCGGTGGTGGGGGATTTTAATGGCTGGGATGGGCGTCGCCACGGTATGCGTTTACGCCAAGAGTGTGGGGTATGGGAGATTTTTCTGCCTGCCGTGTCGCTGGGCGCGTGTTATAAATTTGAAATTCTGGGCATGGATGGCGTGCGCAATCTAAAAGCCGATCCTTATGCTTTTGCCGCTGAGCTGCGCCCTGGCACCGCGTCTGTGGTTGCTGGTTGCCCTAGCAAAGTGATTGAGTTTATGGGGCGCGAGGCTGCTAATCACAACCCTATCGCTATTTACGAAGTGCATTTGGCCTCTTGGCGCTGTGTGCCAGAAGAGGGCCAGCGCAGCTTAAACTGGCATGAGCTGGCCGCGCAATTGCTGCCTTATGTGAAAGATCTAGGCTTTACCCATATAGAGCTGCTGCCGATTAGTGAGTTTCCCTTTGATGGCTCATGGGGGTATCAGCCGCTGGGCCTATATGCGCCGACGGCACGTTTTGGCACGGCGGCGGACTTTAGCTATTTTGTGCGGGCTGCGCATGCTATGGATCTGGGCGTGCTGCTTGATTGGGTGCCGGGGCATTTTCCATGCGATAGCTTTGGTTTAGCTCAATTTGATGGCACGCCCTTGTTTGAGCACAGCGATCCGCGTGAAGGCTTTCATCATGATTGGAAAACGCTGATTTATAACTATGGCCGCAATGAAGTTAAAAATTATTTGATCGGCAATGCCCTCTATTGGATAGAGCGTTTTGGGGTGGATGGCCTGCGAGTAGATGCAGTGGCCTCAATGCTTTACCGCGATTACTCGCGCCCAGCGGGGCAGTGGCTGCCTAATGAGTTTGGTGGCAGAGAAAACCTTGAAGCCATCGCCTTTTTGCGAGAAATGAGCGAAATTCTGGCCAGTGAATGCCCGCATGCCGTGACTTTTGCTGAGGAATCCACCTCTTTTCCTCGCGTGACACGGGCGGCAAAACAGGGTGGGCTAGGCTTTAACTACAAATGGAATATGGGCTGGATGCACGATAGCCTCAGCTATATGCATATCGATCCTATTTATCGCCAGCACCACCATAATCAGATGACCTTTAGCCTGATGTATGTATTTGATGAGGAGTTTGTTTTACCGCTATCGCATGATGAAGTGGTACACGGCAAGGGCTCGATACTGAGCCGCATGCCTGGGGATACTTGGCAGCAGTTTGCTAATTTGCGCGCTTATTACGCCTTTATGTGGGCGCATCCGGGTAAAAAATTATTATTTATGGGCTCGGAATGGGGGCAAATAAGGGAATGGTCGCATCTGCATAGTTTGGATTGGCATTTGTTAGAATCAGCGTGGCATCGCGGAGTGCAAGCATTGGTACGGGATTTAAATCAAAGCTATCAAGACCAGCCTGCTTTATATGAAATGGATTCTTCGCCAAGTGGGTTTAAGTGGATTGTTGGCGATGATGCGCTTAATTCGGTCTTTGTTTTTACTCGCCACGCAGCGGATTCAAATGACTTTGTATTGGTAATCAGTAATTTTACACCTGAAGTGCGCCACACATATCGTATAGGTGTTCCGCTAGCGGGGCGCTATATTGAAATCATTAATACCGATTCAACTTATTATCAAGGCAGCAATGTGGGGAATAGAGAGTGCCAAACAGATCATATTGCCAGCCACCAATATCCCCAATCCATATCCATCACCATCCCGCCACTAGCAACCCTTTATTTAAAGTGGCTAGGTGACAAAACTGAATATTGAACCAAAGAGAACTCAGAGAGTATGGGTTTTCAAGCAGGTAAAAAAATAAAAAGTATTTTATTTTAATAAAAAAAGAATGGATTTATCGCTAAATAAGTGATTCTATAAAGTAGAAATTTATCAGTTTGAGGTTTTCTTCGTGGAGCTCCGTGTCCCCTGTGTTTCAGGATCTGAGTTTTTTTGTGGTGGAATAGCAAAGGAAACACTTTATGAAGCTAGAAGAAGGTACGCCGTATCCGCTAGGGGCAACCTTTGATGGTGATGGTGTTAATTTTGCTTTGTTTTCAGAGTATGCCACGCGTGTTGAGCTATGCCTGTTTGATGCATCGGGTGTTAATGAAGCCGCGCGTTTTGAGCTGACCGAATGCAGCAACAGTATCTGGCATGGCTATCTGCCCGATGCCCCTGCTGGGCTGGTGTATGGCTACCGCGTGCACGGGCCTTATGCGCCGCAGCAAGGCCACCGTTTTAATCCAAATAAAGTATTGCTAGACCCTTATGCCCGCGCCATTGTGGGTGAGTTTACTAATGACCCACGCAGCTTTGGTTATCAAGAAGACCAGCCAGCGCTGCTAGACCCCATTGATAATGCGGCGATTGCGTTAAAAGGCAAGGTGGTTGCCGAGCTCTATGATTGGGGGAGTGAAAAAGCGCCACGTATCCCTTGGGTAGAAACGGTGGTATACGAGGCGCATGTGCGCGGCATGACTATGCTGCACCCCGATGTGCCAGAGGATATCCGAGGCAGCTACGCAGGTCTGGCTCATCCTGCGGTATTAGCACATCTAAAAAAAATTGGCATTACTGCTATTGAATTACTGCCAGTGCATTTTTTTATTGATGAATCGCATTTATTAAGACAAGGATTAAGTAATTATTGGGGTTATAACAGTTTAGGATTTTTCGCACCGGAAACGCATTATTGGTCTGGGCGGGAAGGTACTACGCCATTGTCTGAATTCAGAGATATGGTAAAAGCATTGCATGCCGTGGGAATTGAAGTATTACTCGATGTGGTATTTAACCATACCGCTGAATCTAGCGACATGGGCCCAACTTTATCTTGGCGTGGCATAGATAACGCTAATTACTATGTATTAAGAACGGGCCAATTAGATCAGTACGAAAACTGGACGGGTTGTGGCAATGTCCTTAATTTAAGCCACCCTCGCGTATTGCAAATGGTGATGGATAGCCTGCGCTATTGGGTGAGTCAATGCCATGTGGATGGGTTTAGATTTGATCTAGCGCCAATTTTAGGGCGGGTCGATCATCATTTTAGCCCGCAAGCCCCGTTTTTTATTGCAATTCAGCAAGACCCACTCTTATCTGGTGTAAAACTCATTGCCGAGCCTTGGGATATTGGTAATGGTGGCTATCAATTAGGGCACTTTCCAAATGGCTGGGTGGAATGGTCAGATCAGTTTCGCGATGTGATGCGCAAATTCTGGCTGCATGATGGCGTACACCGTGCCTTATTTGCCCAGCGTTTTGCGGCATCCAGTGATTCATTCCATAGGCAGGGTCGACGGCCGGTTTCGGTGGTGAATTTTATTTGCGCACACGATGGGTTTAATTTGCGTGACATGGTTTCATATAATCATAAGCATAATCAGGCGAATAAAGAACACAATCGGGACGGGCATAACCATAACCTGAGCTGGAATTGCGGCGAGGAAGGCCCAAGCAAAGATGCGGGGGTTAATATCTTGCGATTACGCAGCTTGAAAGCTATGCTGGCAACCGTTTTGCTGGCGCAGGGTACGCCGATGTTTTTGGCTGGAGACGAGCTAGGGCATACTCAGCAGGGTAATAACAATGCTTATTGTCAGGATAATGAAATAAACTGGCTGAATTGGGAAAAAGCCGAGCCTGGCCTTGCTGAATATGTAGGGGAGCTCATCGCAATTCGTAAATCCTGTGCGGTACTGATTTCTGGCCGCTGGTGGACGGGCATTCATGATGAATGGGGTAGGGCTGATGTGGAGTGGCTAAATCCCTCTGGCGCACCGCTGCATTCGCACGATTGGCAGGATGCAGGCGGGCGGGCGATGATGATTCAGCTGGATGGCCGCTTACTCATCATGATTAATGCCTCGGCGCATCAGGTGCATTTCAGATTGCCCGCAGGGATGTGGTGCCTGAGACTAGCTAGTACGGGAGATGCGGAATCAGCAATCAACCCCCACGATTGCCGAGTTGCCGCAAGGAGTGTGACGATTTTGGAGAGTAGTTGAATGTAATTTGTTCGTAGATATGAAACGCTTCGTGGTTCATATCTACTGGCCCAAGTAAGGTCAAAAAGATCTTTTTAGTGCCTTCGGCACGTTTATTTCGGTGCGGGAGTCCTCCGCGAAGTATTTGATTTCTGTTTCGCCAGAAATCCTAGCAGCCTGTCTGACTTAAGTGATCGTAGCGAGGGAAAGACCGGTTTGAGACAGATTTCGCGGGTTTTTGAGGCGAATAGCTGGCTATTCAACGAGAAAATGCGTGAAATATGGCCAAATCCGGCTTTTCCGTAGTAGACCAGTCTTAAGTCTGACAGGCTGCTAGCACGCAAAGAAGGCGACCACACGAAACACGAAGGCTCTTGCGCTGCGGACAATCGAGTCGGCGGCGGGCGGGATTGGCTGGATCCTCCTTCACAAGCGATCCCCCGTCCTGCTTGTTCCTCGCTTTGGCGTGTTTCAAGGGGACTCTAAAGCCCCGTGCAAAGAGCGCGGTCATTATGTTTTTTTGTAGTTGGCAAAGGTAAAACCAAATTTAACTAGCTCATAAGTACGAACAGCGAAGCATCCCGTAGCTGCTCAATTGCTTTTCTCCGTGAAACTCCGCGTTCTCCGTGGTTCAAGAGCGGGTTTCCCCGCCAAATCACCCATTGATTTTAATAAGGAACACCGTTTGAAAGTCATCCACACACAGCCTATCGCTGGTCAACGCCCCGGCACTTCGGGTTTGCGCAAGAAAGTCACCGTATTTCAACAGCCGCATTATTTAGAAAACTTTGTCCAAGCCATTTTTGATGCTGTGCCTGCACTCAAGGGCGGAACCTTGGTGTTGGGTGGGGACGGGCGTTTTTATAATCGTGTGGCGGTGCAGATTATTTTGAAAATGGCAGCGGCTAATGGCGTCGCTCAGGTGATCCTCGGGCGGGGCGGTATTTTATCCACCCCAGCGGCGAGCAGCGTGATTCGTAAATACGCGGCCACAGGCGGGATTGTTTTATCAGCGTCCCATAACCCAGGCGGAGCAGATGGCGATTTTGGCATTAAATACAATACCGATAACGGCGGCCCCGCAGCAGAAAAAATCACTGAAGCCATTTACCAGCACACCACCCGCATCAGCCAATACCAGATCAGCGATGCGGCTGATTTAGATTTAGACGTATTAGGCAGCTTTAGCGTGGCAGGTATGGCGGTGGAGATCATCGATCCGGTGGCTGATTACGCCGTACTGATGCAGGATTTATTTGATTTTGATGCCATCCGCGCATGGTTTGCTGCGGGCAAGCGCATGCAATTTGATGCCATGTCGGCAGTGGCTGGCCCTTATGCTGTTGAGATTATCGAAGGCCTGCTCGCCGCGCCGTGCGGCACGGTGGTGAATGGTGTGCCGCTGGAAGACTTTGGCGGCCATCATCCAGACCCTAATCCCGCCCATGCAACGGCGCTGATTGCCGCGATGTCGGCAGCCAATGCACCAGACTTTGGCGCGGCCAGTGATGGTGATGCGGATCGGAATATGGTGCTGGGCCGCAACTTTGTGGTAACGCCATCGGATAGCTTGGCCGTATTGGCCGCGAACGCTACTTTGGTTCCGGGTTATCGCAAAGGCTTGGCCGGAGTGGCTAGATCCATGCCAACCTCTGCAGCGGTGGATGCCGTAGCCAAAGCACTGGGCATCGCCTGCTATGAAACGCCAACCGGCTGGAAATTTTTTGGCAATTTGCTTGATGCGGGCAAGGTCACGCTCTGCGGCGAGGAAAGCTATGGCACAGGCTCGGATCATGTGCGGGAAAAAGACGGCGTATGGGCAGTGCTGTTTTGGCTGAATTTGCTGGCGGTAACGGGCAAATCGGTTGAAGAAATCATCACCGCGCATTGGGCACGTTTTGGAAGGCATATTTATTCCCGCCATGATTTTGAAGACATTACCAGCGAGGCGGCGGAAAGCTTAATGGCCGCACTCAGAGCACGCTTGCCCGAGTTGGCAGGGCAGAGCTTGGGCGGGCAAGAAATTTATCTGGCCGATGATTTTGCTTACGATGATCCGGTGGATGGCTCGCACAGCGCTAAGCAAGGCGTGCGGATTATTTTTGCCAATGGCGATCGAATTATTTACCGGCTTTCAGGCACCGGCACGGCAGGGGCAACGCTCAGGGTTTATCTGGAAAAATATCAGGCAGAAGTCACTCAGCATGGCGTGGAGGCACAGCTTGCTTTAGCGGGCTTGATTGATATTTCACGAGAATTAGCAAGAATTACGGCATTTACAGCAATGGCGCAGCCTACCGTTGTGACTTAGTACGGCTCACATTACCTCCCAAGTTGATAGGCCCGTGATCCCCGAAGGTATTTATCGGGGATCCAGCAGAGCCACTGGATTCCCGACAAAAGCACTCGGGAATGACGATCAAAATGGGTGAGCCATTTCGGGATTTATTTCGCCCTCTATCCTTAAGGCGTTAAATTTCTTGCATATATAAAAATGAGCACTTCATTAGGTGCTCATTTTTATAATTAAAATATAAATTGTTTAAATCACTAACTTTCTGGGAAATTAGCTCCAAGCTTGCTTAATATCTATAGAGGTAGGTTTATCTATGGGAGTGGTGAGATGGAAGCAATCGATAAGCTAGTTTTGGCGCGTCAACTCCCTAATCAAGCCGTTGCGCTGGTTTTGGCAGGAGGCCGAGGCTCTCGTTTAAAAGACTTAACCAATCATCGCGCCAAGCCTGCCGTGCATTTTGGTGGCAAATACCGGATTATTGATTTTGCCCTGTCTAATTGTTTAAATTCGGGAATTCGCCGAATTGGCGTGATTACCCAATATAAATCTCATAGCTTATTACGGCATTTGCAGCGTGGCTGGTCCTTTTTGCGCAATGAAATGAATGAGTTTATTGACCTTTTGCCCGCGCAGCAAAGGGTGGACGAAGAGCATTGGTATCGCGGCACGGCCGATGCGGTATTTCAAAATCTAGATATTATCCGCAGCTATAGAGCGCAATATGTGGTGATATTAGCGGGGGACCATATCTATAAAATGGATTATTCCCGCATGCTGCTTGATCATGTAGAAAACGATGCAGCGTGCACCATTGCCTGCATCGAAGTTGACCGAGTAGAAGCCTCTGCCTTTGGTGTAATGGCGGTGGATGAAAATAGAAAAATAACCGCCTTTATTGAAAAACCCACCGATCCGCCCTGCATGCCTAATAAAAGTGATAAAGCTTTGGCATCGATGGGCGTTTATGTTTTTAATGCTGATTATATTAACCGTATGCTGGCCGAAGATTTGGCCGATGAAGAATCCACCCACGATTTTGGCAAAGATATTATTCCGCGCATTGTGGCTGAAGGCCGCGCCTTGGCGCATCCCTTTAGTGCATCTTGTGTTTCTAGCGATCCCCATTCGCCACCCTATTGGCGCGATGTGGGTACGGTGGATGCCTATTGGGAGGCCAATTTAGATTTGGCATCGGTACTGCCTGATTTGGACATTTACGATAAAAACTGGCCAATATGGACGCACCAAGAGCAGCTATCCCCCGCTAAATTTGTGCAAGATATCAATGGCAGCCACGGCATGACTTTAAATTCGCTTGTCTCTGGCGGCTGCATTGTTTCTGGCTCCTTAGTGAATAACTCGGTGCTGTTTTCTAAAGTGCGTTTGCATTCTTTTTGCACCATCGATTCCGCCGTGATCTTGCCCTCCGTTACCGTAGGCCGCTCCAGCCGCCTGCGCCGCTGCGTGATAGACCGCGGCTGTCAAATCCCTGAGGGCACGGTGATTGGCGAGGATCGCAGTAAAGACGAGCAGCGCTTTTACTGCTCCGAAGGTGGCGTGGTGCTGGTAACGAGGGAAATGTTGGCAAAGTTATAATGTTTTTTGTTTTTTTAAAAAGGCCTGAGGCGGAAATAACTATGACGCTTTTTTATTATAAAAAGGCTTCAACTTGCCTTGATGGAAAGTTACACCTTGAGTCAGAGTAAAACGATGCTCTTGCCCCTCAGTGAGCATCTTATCTTTACGCAGAATTTCCTGTGCCTGCTGCTTGCCCTGTTTATGTAGCATTTTTCCCCCGCGCCTGTTCCACCGTACTGATTTCCGCCTTTGCCTGAATGGAGAGGTTACGCCATTGCTTCAGGTGCTTCGAGAGTAAACCCTTGATGTAACAATTGTGATGTTAATCATAGATGAAATGACCGGTAAGAATAGTCTCATAGACCACCGTGTGAGTGTTTTTGTATTATGCAATTCCTAATTAATTAATTTCATTTTTTATTTATTTGAAAAGTGTATTAAATTAATCGGAGTGTTTGATTTTACAATTCTCTTGGTTGTTGCTTTGTATAAATTAATTATTTATTTTTGTTAAGTATAAGGATTTATTAAATGAAGTTGAATAAAATTGTTTTAGGCCTTTCTCTTACATTGGCTGTAGCTTCTTTTGCAAATGCGGATCAAGGGCATGGTGAAGTGAAATTTAAGGGCGCTATTATTGATGCGCCTTGCTCAATTGCCCCAGAGAGCCAGAATCAAGAAGTGGATTTTGGTTTATTGTCTGCAAATGAATTAAAAAAAGGCGGTAGTAGTTCTAAGCAGTTTTTTAATATCAAATTATTGCAGTGTGATGCTACTGCTACAACTGTAACAGCTACTTTTAACGGTGCGGCTGCCAATGGTAAAAGTGAATGGTTTGCATTGAGTGGTAATACAAGTCAGGCAGGTATTGTTCTTACAAATGCTGACAATTCGCCAATCGCCCCGAATTCAAGCAGTACTCTTAAAATAGTCGAAGGCAATAACACCTTGAATTTTGGAGCATGGGTAGAGGGATTCCCTGTTGTTAGTCCAGCTGAAAATACGATTGTTCCGGGTGCATTTGAAAGTCTTGTGACTTGGACTTTGGCGTATTCTTAATCAATAAAATAAAATAAAATAAAAATATATGTATTTAATTGAGTGTTGGTTGTTTTGACGTTAATGTCGGTTTTTCGTTCAAATTACGTTGTATGTTTATTGCCCCTTGATGTTAAAGGTGAGAATGAAATACACGCAATGTGGATGAATGATGTAAGTCTGAGAAGCACCACTACTTAATCACAAAGGCGAAGGGATGCTCCCAAGTTGGAGGGGTATTCTCTTGCCTTGTGAAATAAGTATAAAAAATGGCTGAAACTTTAGCGCCAACTCACAACAACATGGCTTTATTTTATAAGTGGTTAGTAGTTAATGTTTAATGTTATTTAGATAAATAAAATTTATTACGAATACGATGTTTTTGTCCGTCATATTTGTAATGTATGATTTTTTATTCTAACTTGTAGAAGCATGGTTGTAATCAGTTCTTTTAATGGATTTTAGATGGGTTGTTAATTTAATGGATTCATTTCGTGTGAAGCAGGTACGTATTAGACATTCGGTATTGATGGCACTATTTTTTTTGGGGGCATATTCTCAGGTTGGTGCCGAGGTTCGGTTTAATGTTAATGCCCTTGATCTGGAAGATCGTGAAAATATTGATCTTGAGCGGTTTTCTGCCGCGGGTTTTGTTTTGCCTGGGATTTATCGCATGGGCGTACGCATTAATGATCGAGTGCTTCCAGAGCAGGAGGTACTTTTTTTTGTGCCGAAAGAGAGTTCTAAAGAGAGCGTGCCGTGCTTGACTCCCAAACTGGTAAAACAGTTTGAATTTAAAGAAGAAGTGAACCAGAAATTAGTTTGGTCAGAGGGGGGACAATGTCTGAATTTGAGTGAACTAACATGGCTTGAAGCACGTGGTAATTTGCAGAAAAATACTGTTCAAGTGAGTGTTCCTCATATTTATCAAAAATATACTGTAGACAATTGGGATCCGCCAAGTAGTTGGGATGATGGTATCGGTGGAATAATGTTGGATTATAATCTGAATGGAATGTATCGCCGCGATCTGAACTCCTCATCCAGCACTAAATCGTTGAGCGGCAATGGTGTGTTAGGTGTGAATTACGATGCTTGGCGATTTAGGGCGGCTTGGCAGGCATCCGCGAACGAAAGTAGTTATAGCGGAGATATTCAGCGAGATTCAAGCTTTACCCGTTTTTACGCTTATCGGCCTATTCCAGAGCTAGGGGCAAAGTTGACGGTTGGTGAGAGTTCACTTGGGTCAATGGTATTTGATAGTTTTAACTTTACGGGCGCGTCAATTAATTCTGAAGATAAGATGTTGCCTCCTAATTTGCGTGGGTATGCGCCTGAGATTGTCGGCTTTGCAAAAACCAATGCCAAGGTTACGGTAAGTGAGCAAGGTCGCGTAGTGTACGAAACCACGGTACCTGCAGGTCCTTTTCGGATTCAGGAGTTGCACTCAGCGATAAGTGGCGCCTTGGATGTACGAATTGAAGAGCAGGATGGGAGTATTAGTGAGTATCAAATGAATACTGCCAATATTCCGTATTTAAGTCGCCCAGGGAGTGTTCGCTATCGTTTGTCTATAGGTCAGGCCACTGAGTATGTGCGTGAAAACAAAGGTGTGACATTTGCTGCTGGGGAATATTCTTGGGGGGTGAGTAACGGCCTTTCTTTATATGGCGGCGCTGTAGTCGGCGATGGGTATAGCTCTTTTGCTCTTGGATTAGGACGGGATCTTTGGTCTTTCGGTGCGGTTTCTTTTGATACTACGCATGCTATAGCCAAAGGAGTATCGCAAGAGGATATATCTGGTAATTCATATAAATTAAGCTATTCTAAACGCTTTGATGAATACAATAGCCAAGTAACTTTTGCTGGTTATCGTTTTTCTGACAAAACATTTATGAATATGAATGAGTATTTGAATCGATTGAATGAAGGAGATACGCGCGGTAATGGTAAGGATATGTACAGGTTGATGTTTAATAAGACATTTGATTCTGGCCTTTCTGCGTATATAAGCTTTGATAGAGAAACATACTGGGATAGAGAAACCACTAATTATTATAATTTATCTGTTTCTGATTCTTTCAGTATTGGTAATATTAAAAATGCCAGTGTAAATTTATCAATATATAAAAACATAAGAGATAATACTGAAAACAACGGCGTTTATTTGTCTTTTTCTTTTCCGCTGGGTAATGGTAATAGTGTGGATTTAAATACTAATTATGCAAATGGAAGTTCGTCCAATACGATTGGTTACTATGGCAGGTTGGATGAAAATAGTAGCTATCGTGTTAGTGCGGGTAATGGAGAAAATCAGACCGCTAGAGGCGGTGCTTATTATCGCCACACTGGCAGCATTGGTGATTACTCTGTTAATGCAGGCTTTCAGGATTCAGCGTATCAATCTCTTGGTATGTCAGCTCAAGGGGGTATGACATTAACGGCTGAGGGCGGGGCGTTACATCGTTTGTCCACTCTTGGGGGAGCTCGTCTCTTAGTTGATACGGGAGGTGTAAGTAATGTGCCGGTTCTTGGGAATGGTAAGGCAACGTTCACCAATGGATTGGGTAATGCAGTAGTGAGTGATGTCGATAGCTATAGCCGAAGTGCTGTAAAAGTGGATTTAAATAAATTGCCTGATAATGTTGAAGCATCAGGGGCTGTGGTGCAAATGACATTAACTGAAGGGGCTATTGGCTATAAGAAAATGGATGTTATAGCGGGCTATAAAGCAATGGCAGTGTTGAAATTGGATGACGGTACATCTCCCCCATTTGGTGCGCAGGTGATGAATAAAGATAAACGCCAGGTGGCTATCGTCGGGGAGGGGGGCAGTGTTTATTTGACGGGCTTAAATCCGGGAATGCAAATGATGGTTAATTGGGGTGATTCAGAGCAGTGCTCAATGATCGTGCCGAAAGATGCAGAATTTGGTAAGGGGTTTAATGTTAATTTAAATTTAGAATGTAAAATGAATAATAAGTAAAAATATGGTATTTCGTGATTGTGATGGGTTAACGATAAATTAAGAAGGGCAAAAATGATGATTAATAAATTAAGTGTGCTAGGTATGCTTGCGGTGCTGAGTGCTCATTCATATTCTGCGATTACCATGGATCGTACTCGGGTAATTATAAGTGAAAGTCAACAATCCGTAAGTGTTGGGATAAGTAATAATAATAAGACTTTTCCTTATCTGGCTCAAGCCTGGATTGAGGCTGAGGATGGAAAGAAAATTAGTGAGCCTTTGGTTGTTGTTCCACCTATTCAGAGGGTGGAAGCGAATGGTAAAAGCCAAGTCAAAATAGTCGCTTTGCCTTCGCTAAAAGCATTGCCGCAGGATAGAGAATCTGTTTACTACTTTAATTTACGTGAAGTTCCACCTCGTAGCGATAAGCCCAATGTATTGCAAATTGCATTGCAAACAAAAGTTAAACTGTTTTATCGACCTAAAAGCATTGAAATGGAATCTTCAAGTATTCAAGAGTTAATGAAGGAGGTTACACTGGTTCAAGAAGGCGATTTTTATAAATTAATTAATCCAACACCTTTTCACATTACGGTGATTGATCTAAAAAAACTAGGCACTAAAAAAAATTCTAAAGATTTTTTATCCGTAATGGTGGCGCCAAAAAGCGATAAAATTTTAAGTGGTGTTACTGTGAAAAATGTTGGTATTTCACCTGCTTTAACTTTTATTAATGATTATGGTGGGCGTCCACAACTTTATTTTAATTGTGAAAATGGAATATGCAAAGTTTCCGAGTTGAAAGAATAAATATTTAATATTATTTGCATATTGTATCAATTGTTTTTAATAAAAAAGTTTTTTTGTGGGAAATGGAATAATTTATACCCAACTCATGGTATGGGCTTGATTAATTATTGGAATAATTTACTATGCGGATTGGAGATATATATTGAAATATCTGTTGATAATGTTGATGGGGGGTATTTATTTATATTCCGCCAGCGTATTCGCTGCGCCATCGATGAATTCAAGTCGCGCTGGATCATCAGGTATGACGAATGTTAGGATTAGTGGGGAGCTAGTTGCACCTGCATGTAGTTTGGAGGGGGATATTGAGGTAGATTTTGGTACAATTATAGATAAAGATTTATATTTGAATCAGCGAATAAATGGTGAAATATTCGAGATAAAATTACTTCGATGTAGTCAAAGTATGGTTGGGAAGGATGTTACTTTTTTATTTGGAGGCAGTGAAAGTACTCAGCTTCCAGGTTTAATTAAAACAACCGAAGCTAATTCTGGTATCGCAATTGGATTAGAGATGCTGGATAAAACACCGTTATCATTCAACAAACAAACACCAGGGTTTGAAATTGCCAACCCTGGTAATAATACAATTAAATTAAGAGCGTATGTTCAGGCGGAACCCAGAGCATTAAGTGATCATAGTATTAGGAGGGGGCTATTTAGCGCTACTTCTACTCTTGTCATATATTATCAATAATAGGTAGGGTTCGTATGTCGGTCTTTTCTTTTTTTTGTTTTTCAGGGCGCGTACCTGCTCAATGTTCAAAAGCGTGTTTTTCTATGCTTTGTAAAGTTTTTTTGTATTTAATATTTTTTTTGTATGCTGAGAACGCAGCTGCTTTTGAGTGTGAATATCGAGGTAATTACGTTGATAATAATGGCTCGACAAACTTGCGCTTGGATGTAGAGTTGGCCCCTGAAATACACGGAGGCATTAATGAACTTGTAAAGTTTAATGAGGTATTCTGTGCTAACACTGCGCCTGGCTCAGGTATTACAGATACGTTATATCTTAATAATCTGGATTTTAGAGGAGGGCTTACAGGAGCTGGTGCGGGTGCAATTGTAAAGGGTGTTAAGTATATACCTCCATTTGCAAGCAGAATTCATCTTGTTACATTGGGGCCTGGGGAGAGAAAGTCGCTTCCGGTGTCTTTGTTTGTTGATGTGGGTGATACACCTTCGGAAACGCTAAAAATTAAAAAAGGCGAGCTATTTGCTATTTTTCGTATGAAGCAGGATAGTTCTCAGGATGCAGGGCAATATTTTAATTTTAATTTCTATGCGCTCAATGATGTTGGCGTAGTAACAAATACCTGTGATGTTAATGGGGGAGAGCAAATTGATGTTGATTTTGGCCAGGTAGATAAATATCTACTTACGAATGATACGAATTCGGCAGTTAAATCGGTTGAGGTTCCCTTAAGTATTAGGTGTAGTCAATCTGCTTTCACTGGGCCAGTGGGGATAGAATTATTGGCAACGCCTGCTTCTTTTAATCCGGATTTTATTCAAACTACTTTGGGTTCTGATAAGAATAAAATAGGTGTGGCGATGCTGGATGCGAGCCGGAATGTGGTTAGGCCGGGGCGAAAGCTAACTAGCTATATCAGTAATGGGTTTGGATCGACCTCGGTTTCCTTTGTGCCGGTGAAAAATAGCACTATTACCAATGATCAACTGCCTGTGGGCGTTTTTAGTGCATTAGCTACCTTGGTGGTGAGTACGCCATAGGGGGAGTGGCAAGGCAATTGTCAAAGTGGTTGAGGTATCTTTTAAATTTAGGCCGCTTGCAAGTCCTCGTTTATTTTAGCTTCAATGGCTTGGCTTAAGTTGTACTTGGCTTTGCCAGCGCCAGTTTCTGGCCTTGTTACGCCACCGCTCCCGGCCGTGTCAGGTGGCATAGTGTTTTTTTATGGCGCTTTTCTTTGCCCTTGTTTCCTCTGCGTGCACTCGCCAGCCCGTTAAATAGCGGCTGAACAGGTTTTCGATCATATACAGCTTGTAATACTCACCTTTTACCTGACTTGGCTGTGAGCTGATATTGCACATCCTGACTTGATTCGGGCTGGTCGTGGTAAAGCGGGTCAGTTTGGCTTTGCGTAGCACGCAATAAATCGCTGATTCAAAATCTAAATAGCGTCCTTCATTACTCAGAATAGGCCCAATCTGGCTGGGTGGTGCGCTGTTAAAACGCGGGCTGTTACACACCGATAAAATCGCCCGATACTCCGTTTCACTCCGCTTATTTACTGGATTATTCCGCTCCACAAATGGCCGCTGATCCGCGATCACTTCACCGGCTGCCTGCCAGTGTCAGCTATGCACAGAAATACCGACGATTTCACAAGCACGGTATAAGGGTAATCCCCCCATTTTTAAGCTCACTTAAAAGTAGAGGCTAGGCATGTAATGCCAGTTTTTGTTTCGGGGTGATGCCGCCCAATCCCATGTGCGGACGCTCGTTATTGTAAGTCCAAAGCCATTGCGTTGCGGTTTCTTGTACTTCAGCAAGACTTTCAAAGTCATCGCAGGCCAGCCATTCATCACGCACAGTCCGATTATAACGCTCAATATATGCGTTTTGCTGTGGATTGCCAGGCTGAATATAAGCCAACCTGATTATGTCTCTTGCTCAGTTAATAGCCCTCGTGGGCAAGGCTTAGCAATGAGTAAGGCATGTAGCATGCGTGGGATAAGGGTACACAAATCAAAACGCCGATTAAATCGGTACTGCATTT
>Ga0247722_10000531_pt1 | contig 23242 bp, 23 predicted proteins | sample MSEWelMarce3H_FC_FD_189094 | JGI IMG/M metagenome (GOLD analysis project Ga0247722, IMG submission 189094) | Subsurface sediment microbial communities from gas well in West Virginia, United States - MSEEL Well Study Marcellus 3H_FC | ecosystem: Environmental > Terrestrial > Deep subsurface >... | reverse complement strand
GCCTTTGCATGGCCCTTGGCTTCTTCAACCAATTGCGCGCCACGCTTTTCAGCTTGCGCAATGATTTCAGCGGCGTGCTGCTTTGCTTCGCGAAGCTTGTCAGCTGCTGCTTTTTCGGCCAAAGCAAGATCTTGCTTGGCACGATCAGCAGAAGCTAAGCCATCAGCGATACGCTTAACACGCTCTTCCATCATATGGGTCAGCGGAGGCCACACGAATTTCATCGTGAAGATGACCAAGATCGCAAAAGTGATCATTTGGCCAAAAAGCGATAGATTAATATCCACGCTGTTGTCCTCCTAAAAGACGGGCTAGATTACTGAGCAACCGCATTAAGCAGAGGAGTCAGGAACGGGTTGTTGAATGTGTAAAGCATTGCAACACCAACGCCGATCATTGAAATAGCATCTAACAAACCAGCAATAATAAACAGCTTAGTTTGCAGAACTGGGATCATTTCTGGCTGACGGGCAGCAGATTCTAAGAACTTACCGCCAAGCAAAGCAAAACCAAGTGCAGTGCCGATAGCAGCTAAACCGATGATGATCGCGGCAGCGATAACAGTCATGCCTTGAACGCTAGCAATTACTTCTGGTGCAACCATTTCTAATATCTCCAAGAGGAAGGTTGGGTAAAACAAGGGGAAAGCGAAACGCTCATATAGACCAGCCTAAGCTGGCCCAGAGGAAATTAGTGATCTTCAACCGCAAGGCTGAGATAAACAATCGTCAACATCATAAATACGAAGGCTTGCAGGGTAACAACCAAGATATGGAAAATGGCCCATGGTGTGCCAAGAATCCACTGCGCCCAGAATGGCAGTAACGCGATCAGAATAAAGATCAGCTCACCGGCATACATATTGCCAAATAGTCGCAAAGCTAAAGAGATCGGTTTAGCTACCAACTCAACCATCTGGAAAGCAAAATTAACTGGCGCTAACAACACGGTCATTACTAAACCTTCAGCATGGAATGGCGCAGTAAATAACTCTTTAAGCCAACCCACAAGGCCCTTAGCTTTAATAGAGAAACCAATAATCAACAACATGACAGACAAGGACATCGCAAAAGTCTGGTTCACGTCGGCAGTTGGCACAACGCGGAGCTTTTCAATGCCAAATACATGCAAGCCAATCCAAGGCAATAGATCAACAGGCAAGAAATCCATGGAGTTCATCAAGAACACCCAGCAGAAAATCGTTAAACTTAATGGGCCAATTACTTTCGATTTACCGTGAAAAGCGTCTTTAATTTGCGAATCAACCATTTCAACGATTAATTCCACAAAATTTTGCAATGGGCCTGGTACACCCGATGTCGCCTTTCTTGCGGCATAAGCAAAGACACCGACAAAAAGGAGACCTAAAGCGAGAGCAACCCAAAAAGTATCCAAATGGAAACCATTCGCTGCCTGATTAAAGGATAAATGGTGTTGAATATATTCGGTGGCGTTAGCGGGTGCGTGGTGTTCAGTCATTTTATTTTTTGCCGTCAAATTTTATCAAAAGCCCAAACCAAAAGGCACTGGTGGTGGCGAGATAACCCACAAACGTCCATGGCCAATCTGCCTTTCGGTACAAAATAAACAACGCCGCAAACGCGACGAGTGTACAAACCAACTTGCACATTTCAGCAGCAAAATGCTGCTTTAAAAGTACAGCTGGCGGAGCGTATTCAACACGATATGCGATGGCTGCGTACAAAACACTGCCTATCACAGCGATAAATCCGCCCAGTAAACTTGAAATTGCCGGATTTTGCCCCAAGATCAAGAAGAGTAAGAAAGCCGTACTAATGGCGATTCCAATCTTTAGTCGGATGATGCCCCGAACCTGTGCTTTCCCAATCATTGCTTCACCACTAGGGAAAAACCCCGCGATTATACTGACCTGATTTGTGTTGCGTCAATTTTACCTATTGAACTATTCAGTAAAATTTACTTGTCATCCAAGTAAGTCACAAGTAAAAACCTGCTTACTTACAAAAGGCCGGCACATAGTTAGCCATAACTTTATTACATCTTTCTAAGCAAGCTATTCAGTTGTTCTGAGCTACTGTACTCGATGGTGATTCGGCCACTCCCCTGTTTACCAGGCTTAATGGATACTTTGGCCCCCACTCGCGTAGATAGTTCTTCTTCTAAACGAAATATTTCTGGATCAGGCTGCGAAGCGGGTTTTTCTATCGCTGTTTCTTGTTGTTTTTTAACCAAAGCTTCGGTTTCTCTCACCGATAAGCCTTTTGCAATAACTCGCCTTGCCAGATCAAGCTGCAATAAAGCATCCAAAGGCAGCAAGGCGCGAGCATGGCCCATACTGAGCTGATCAGCCATTAGCATATTCCGCAGTGGCTCAGATAAACTTAACAGTCTTAATAAATTTGAAACGCTGGCTCGGGACTTTCCTACCGCAAGTGCCGCAGCTTCATGTGTCATACCAAACTCTTCGATCAAGCGTGAAATACCTAACGCCTCTTCTAGCGGATTCAAATTTTCGCGCTGAATATTTTCGATTAAAGCCATTGCCAAAGCAGCTTCATCGGCAATTTCACGTACTAAAGCAGGAATCTCAGTCAGCCCTGCTTTGATAGATGCTCGCCAACGGCGCTCACCCGCAATAATTTCATACTTATCTAGCCCAATAGGCCGTACCAGCACAGGCTGCATTAAGCCCTGTGCTGTAATTGATGCAGCAAGCTCATCTAATGCAGTTTCATCCATCTGCATACGAGGCTGATACTTGCCCGGCTGCAAAGCCGTAATTGGCAAGTTTTGCAAAGAATCCTGACTATCCCCCATCAAGGCATCTAAACCGCGACCAAGTCCTTTCATTTTCATGCTGTGGGAATCTCTTCTAGCAGGTTATGACGGGCCAGCAATTCTTCAGCAAGTTGAAGATACGCTTGTGCGCCTTTGGAGTTTTTGTCGTAGGACAAGATTGGGCGACCATAAGACGGTGCTTCGGCCAAGCGAATATTACGCGGTATGACAGTGTGGTAAAGCTTGCTGGTGTAATGTTTAATCAGTTGATCCGAAACTTGCTGCGCCAAAGTTGAGCGTGGATCAAACATGGTGCGCAGTAAGCCTTCAATCTCAATTTTACGATTCATCGAATGTTTAACGCGTTTAAGCGTATTCACCAAGTCAGATAAACCCTCCAGTGCGTAATACTCACACTGCATCGGGATCAATACGGCATCCGCCGCCACCAAGCCATTCAGGGTTAGCAGCGTTAACGCCGGTGGGCAATCTAAAATAATGTAATCATAGTGCTCGCTGACTTGGGCTAAAGCGTTTTTAAGCCGCGATTCTCTGTGCTCCTGATTCACCAGCTCCACCTCGGCCCCTGCCAAATTACGATTGGCGGGTAGTACGTCGATGCCTGCTAATTCAGAATGCTGAATAATCTCTTGAATCGGCGTTGCACCAAGCAAAAGGTTATACACAGAGCTGGCTAATTTCGCTTTATCAATCCCTACGCCCATCGTGGCATTGCCCTGCGGGTCTAAATCCACCAGCAGAACTTTTCTGCCCAGATGAGCCAGACTTGCAGACAAATTGACGGCCGTAGTGGTCTTACCTACGCCGCCTTTTTGATTGGCAATTGCCAGAATTTTCATCTTTTAATCCTTCACTGGCCGTTAATAAAACGTAACTATGCCTTAACTACATGCACCAGATGACGTTCAGCATCGATACTTGGCACTTTTAAATGATCCACGTGGGTAACTTTAACAGTTGCAGGCAAATGAGCGATTTCTTCAAAGGGGTAAACGCCTTTTAAAGCTGCCCATTCGCCATCCTCAGCCAATAAATGGCTGGTCAGTTTAATAAATTCACCAAGCTCGGCAAAGGCACGCGAAGTAATGATCTGGAATGGTGCTTCTGGCTTATATAGCTCCACTCTTTCGGTCAGTACCGTCACATTGGTGAGTTTTAATTCAGCAATCACTTGGCGTAAGAACGTGGTTTTTTTATGATTTGAATCGAGCAAAAATAATTGCCAATCTGGCCGTGCAATCGCCAATGGAATCCCAGGCGTACCAAAGCCCGACCCCACATCCAAGATGCGGATATTCTCGCCCTTAAACTGTGGCAAAGGTGCCAGCGAGTCTAAAATATGGTGTGAAACCATACGCTCTGGCTCACGAATTGCCGTTAGGCTATAGGTTTTATTCCACTTAGCAATCAAGGCCACATATGCCAACAAATTTGCGGCTTGGGACATCGATAAATCAATTTTAAGCTCAGTTAGGCCAGCGGCCAGTTCAGAAAATAGGGAATCAGAAGCTGTCATTCAGTAACCTTACTCGCATCAAGCGCTTGTTTTTTCTTGAGATGAACCAGCATTAAAGCAATAGCTGCTGGGGTAATTCCTGAAATTCTGGACGCTTGGCCCATGGTTTCCGGCTTATGCTTGCTTAATTTTTGCTGAACTTCCTTAGATAAACCCGATACCTGTGCGAAATCTAAATCCTGGGGTAAGTTGAATTCCTCTAGATTATCGCGGTTAGCCACTTCAGATTGTTGCCGCTCGATATAACCCTGATATTTCAATTGAATTTCTACCTGCTCAGCGACGAGTGGGTCTTCAACAGCCGGTTTGGCAATTTCCATAGTCATCAAGCTATCGTAGGAGACCTGCGGACGGCGTAGTAAATCGGCCAGCGTGTATTCACGCTCAATCGCTTTACCCAACACCCGCTCAGCGTCGCCTACCGCAAGAATACGTGGATTTACCCATGTCGTGCGCAAGCGTTCCAATTCTAAATCAATTGCATCGCGTTTTTTGCAGAAGGCTTCCCACTGCGCATCACCAATCAAGCCCAGCTCACGGCCCATTTCTGTCAGACGTAAATCAGCATTGTCTTCGCGCAATTGCAGGCGGTATTCGGCACGGCTGGTAAACATGCGGTAAGGCTCGGTCACGCCATTGGTCACCAGATCATCCGCTAATACGCCTAAATAAGCTTCATTACGTTTTGGCGTCCAAGCGTCTTTTTCACGCACATAGAGGCCCGCATTTAAGCCTGCCAGCAAGCCTTGCGCTGCAGCTTCTTCGTAGCCCGTAGTGCCATTAATTTGCCCAGCAAAGAATAAACCAGCAATGCTTTTGGTTTCAAAGCTGGCTTTTAAATTACGCGGATCGTAGTAATCGTATTCGATGGCGTAGCCCGGACGCAAAATATGTGCGTTTTCCATACCGGCGATCGAGCGCACGGCAGCCAGCTGAATATCAAATGGCAAACTGGTCGAAATACCGTTTGGATAATATTCGTGCGTATCTAGGCCTTCAGGCTCTAAGAAAATCTGGTGGCTGTCTTTATCGGCAAAACGATTAATTTTGTCTTCGATACTTGGGCAATAGCGCGGGCCAACGCCTTCAATTTTGCCGGTAAACATTGGGCTGCGATCAAAGCCGCTACGAATAATCTCGTGCGTTTTAAGATTGGTGTGCGCCATCCAGCAAGGTAATTGCTTTGGATGCATGCCGACATTACCGCGTACCGAAAACACCGGCTCTGGCGTATCGCCGTATTGGGCTTCTAGTACCGAAAAATCAATCGAGCGGCCATCAATGCGTGGCGGCGTACCGGTTTTTAAGCGCCCAACCGGTAAATTTAAATCGCGTAAACGTGCCGCCAAGGTGACCGAGGCTGGGTCGCCAGCACGGCCACCAACGTGGTTTTCTAGGCCAACGTGAATTTTGCCAGAAAGGAAAGTCCCTGCCGTCAGCACCACCGCACCCGCTTCAAAGCGAATACCAATTTGCGTAATCACGCCAGTTACACGATCACCATCTAGGGTTAGATCATCAACGGCCTGCTGGAATAAATCCAGATTGGGTTGGTTTTCCAGCATATGACGAACGGCCGCTTTATAGCGAACGCGATCAGCCTGAGCACGAGTAGCACGAACAGCAGGGCCTTTACTGGAATTCAGCGTTTTAAACTGGATGCCGCCAAAATCGGTGGCCAGCGCCATAGCACCACCTAAAGCATCCACTTCTTTAACCAAATGACCCTTACCAATCCCACCAATCGAGGGATTACAAGACATTTGGCCAAGGGTTTCAATATTATGCGTGAGGAGTAAAGTTTTATTCCCCATGCGCGCGGCCGCCAACGCAGCCTCAGTCCCAGCGTGACCGCCGCCAACGACAATCACGTCGTATCGAATAGGATAAAGCATAGTGGGCATTCCAGCAGGCAAAGGGCAGTTATTTTACGCCCTATCTGCCCCGACGACTATCACGGCGCGACAAAAAGAAAACGCCTCGATAATCTCGAGGCGTTTCACGTGAAACAAAGATTATTTACAGCAGACCAAACTCACGCGCGGCTTCAATCGCTGCGCCTACAATACCGGCATCATTTTTCAGCTCAGCGGGCACAACAGGGAAACGCAAGCCCGTTAATTCTGGAATAAATTTCTCATGTTTCTTGCTAATTCCGCCGCCAATAATAAGTAAATCTGGCGAAAGTAATAATTGCAGATGCAAGATATATTCGTTAAGCCGCTGTGTGTATTCTTTCCATTTTAAATCTAAATCGTCTTTTACTTTACCGGAGCAATACTTTTCTGCAATATCATTGTCTTTTAAAATAAGATGGCCCAATTCGGTATTGCTAATTAATTTACCATCCATAATTAATGCACTACCAATACCTGTACCAAGCGTGATCATTAGTACTTTACCTGAAATACCTTTAGCGGCACCAAACACTCCTTCGGCCAAGCCCGCAGCATCTGCATCATTAATTAATTTAAGCGGTAAGCCCGTTACTTGGGCCAAAATATCTTGAGCAGGTGCATTCATCCAAGAAGCATCTACATTGGCAGCAGAAAGTGTAACCCCGTTATGCACAATGGCAGGGAAAGTACAGCCAATCGGGCCTTGCCAGTTGAACAGTTCAACCAATTGCTTAACCACCAACCCCACAGCCTCTGGGGTGGCAGGTTGAGGTGTATCAATCCGAATACGTTCAGCTAAAAGCTCGCCAGTTTCGACATTAACCGGTGCACCTTTAATCCCTGTACCACCGATATCAATGCCCAAAACAATTTTTGGGGAGGTGAATTGTTCAGTCATGGTTTATTTACTCTTCAAGAGCGTGTTGATTATTTTTATTTAAAAATAAAGCACCGTTTTATTTTGGAACAGGCGATCTAAGCTCTACTAAACGTTTTTTATCTTCTTCTGCTTTAGCTTTTACCGTTTCAATTTCAATTAATTTAGTTTTATTGTCATTCTTTATTTCCTGCAACTCTTTTTTAGCCAAGCCATATTCAGCATCCAAATCAGCAGGGATAGGTTTATGCTTTTTATTTAAACGACTCATTTGTTTTTCTATGCGTTCTTTATGCTGCGTTGCCGTTTGCAGACGCATGGTATTTGCACTCATTGCGGATTGAATAATGCTAATACGCCGATCTCGAATAATATCTATTTCTTCAGGCCGAGAAAACGATTCTAGTAAGGCACGGTCTTTTCGCTGCTGCTCTTTTTGCTGCGCTTGTTCCTGCAGTTTTTTTTCTTGCTCCTCCTTGCTAACCACAGGTAAGGGCGTGGTTTTTACCATTCCTGATTTATTAAGCTCCGAAATACCACTGCTAGGAGTAATCGACGGTGGCTTGTCGCTGTATTGCACCCTGCCCGCTTCATCAACCCAGCGATACAGCTTGGCTGAAACGGGTGCCGTACATAGCGCCAGCAGTAAAAAAGTAAGAAAACTACGCAACATAAAATATACCTTTTAGATTCCGTACTGATTACGATAAGCACTTACTTTGGCTAGCTTCTCATCCATACCTGCCTGAGCGCCCAAATACCCTAGCAAATCATCTAGTGACGCAATTGGAATCACAGGGATTCCAAACTGCTGTTCCACTTCTTGCACTGCAGACAACGCACCTTGGCCACGTTCCATACGATCAAGCGCAATTAAAACCCCCGCTGGCTCGGCGCCTGCTGCACGAATCATATTCACCGACTCACGCACTGAAGTACCGGCAGAAATCACATCATCAATAATCATCACTCGCCCTGTAAGCGGAGCGCCTACCAGTACGCCGCCTTCACCATGGTCTTTGGCTTCCTTGCGATTAAACACAAACGGCACATTACGGTCCTGTGCGGCTAATGCAACCGCCGTAGCCGAAGCAAGCACAATTCCTTTATAGGCTGGCCCGAATAACACATCAAACTCTACGCCAGATACTTGTACCGCCTGTGCATAAAATTGCGCCAACGCGCCTACCGATCTGCCATCACTAAATAAACCTGCGTTAAAAAAGTACGGCGATTGACGGCCAGCCTTAGTGATAAAATCACCAAAGCACAGCACATTTTGCTCTACAGCAAAAGAAATAAAGTCGCGACGAAAATCACTCATGCTGCATTATCCTGTTTTATTGTTCTCAATACTGCGAAGCATAACATTTCTTACAAAAGGACACCGAATGCGCATTATCAGTGCTAATTTAAACGGCATTCGCTCAGCTGCAAACAAGGGCTTTTTTGAATGGCTAGCCACACAAGATGCCGATGTGGTGGCCTTGCAAGAACTTAAAGCACAAGAAGCCGATCTTTCCCAGCAAATGAAGGCCCCCGAAGGGCTAAAAGGCTTTTTTCACTATGCGAATAAAAAAGGCTATAGCGGCGTAGGCCTCTATTGCCGCCGCGAACCAGACCGAGTCATTACCGGCCTTGGCATTGCGGATATCGATTTTGAAGGCCGCTATTTGCAAGCCGACTTTGGCAATCTTTCTGTGATCTCCCTTTATTTACCATCGGGCTCTTCATCAGACGAGCGCCAGCAGGTTAAATTTTCATTTCTAGAACGTTTCCGCCCTCATTTAGAACAGCTTGCCGCTAGTGGCCGCGAAGTGGTTCTGCTGGGAGACTGGAATATCGCTCACAATGAAATCGACATTAAAAACTGGAAAGGCAATCTGAAAAACTCAGGTTTCTTACCAGAAGAGCGTAGTTGGTTGGGTAAACTATTCAGCGAGCTAAATTTTGTAGATGTCTGGCGCAAGCTTTACCCAGAAATTCCTGGTTACACATGGTGGAGTAATCGCGGCCAAGCCTATGCCAAAGACGTAGGCTGGCGTATCGATTACCACATCACAACACCAGGTATTGGCGCTACAGCGACAACGGCATCTGTATATAAAGAACAAAAATTCTCTGATCACGCCCCGCTGATTGTGGATTACGATTACCAGCCTTAAAAACTTGCTCATTCATATAAAAATCTAAAATCTGTAGACACAGAGAACACAGCACTTGAACGCAGATGTTTTTTTTCTGTGTACTCTGCGTTCTGCTTTGACTCTGTATCTACAGATTTTCTTCACGCTCTGATTCACTTTTCCACGGTGCAACCTTAAATAGTAACAACATGCCCGGAATAGCCAGTGCAGTGCATAAGAAGAAGAAATTAATCCAGCCCATTTGTTCTACCAACCAACCCGTGCTGGCATTAATAAAGGTGCGAGGTACGGCAGCCAAACTAGTAAACAAAGCAAACTGAGTGGCGGTATAACGTGGATCAGTGGTTCTTGCGATATAGGCGGTAAATGCAGCCGTACCCAACCCAACGCCTAAAGCTTCAAACGCTATCACGGTCGCCAGCGCTACCTTATCTGCCCCCATCGTCGCCAACCATGCAAAACCCAGAATAGATAAAACCTGCACCACCCCAAATAGCCACAAGGCGCGGTTAATACCCAGCTTAACCATCCATATACCGCCAACAATCCCACCAAAGACGGCAGGCCAAAGGCCGGCATTTTTAGCGATCACGCCAATTTCTGTTTTACTAAAACCCAGCTCTAAGTAAAACGGCGTAGCCAAAGCCGTGGCCATGCTATCGCCTAATTTATATAAAAAGATGAACGCCAGAATCCACAATGCATTACGCCAGCCATGACGGGTCATAAACTCATGGAATGGTTCAATCACCGCTTCACGCAGTGATTTAGGCGGGCGAACTAATTGTGGCTCGCTCACAAGCAACGTCATCACAATACCCGGTAGCATAAACAGGCCTGTAATCATAAACACCTGCGCCCACGGCAGATGATCTGCAAGAATCAAAGAAAACGCGCCGGGAATCAGGCTAGCAATACGATAAGCATTTACGTGCACCGACGTGCCAAGACCCAATTCTTCGTCACTTAGAATTTCACGTCGATAAGCATCAAGCACAATATCCTGACTGGCACTAAAGAACGCCAGAGCGGTGGCGAGATAAGCAATCGACCATAAATCTAGCTTGGGGTTAAATAAACCAAATGAGGCGATTAAAACCAGCAAGGCGAGCTGAGTAAGTAGCATCCAGCCCCGCCGCCGACCTAGCCCCGGCACAGCATAGCGATCCAATAAGGGAGCCCAGATAAATTTCCACGTAAATGGGAATTGGATCAGCGCAAAAAAACCAATCGCTTTTAAATTAACACCTTCACTTTTTAACCACGCAGGGACTAAATTAAGCAGGATATATAGCGGCAAACCCGAGGCAAATCCGGTAAACACACAGATCAACATGCGCCGAGACAACAAGAGTGATTTCCAGTGAGTAGTAGTCATAGTGTCTGGCGGTAAAAAAGAGGCATTACCTTACCTTAAATTCAACATTTCAAGGACATACCTGTGCGCATTATTAAAAAATACACAGGCTATTTTTACCAAAATGGTAAGCAAATACGCCATTTCCGGCACTCTGCTGGTAAACCCCAATAGGACAAGCAGGATAAATCAAGCTAATGTTAATTCAAACGATCGTTTTGACACGCCACAATTTCTACCTAAACGCAGCGATTAAGCACCAAGAAGAAAAAAGAAATCAGCTTGATTTTTAATTAATACCATTGCTGGGAAATGCACCGATGTCGACCTACACACAGCTATTAAGCCCGCTCGATCTGGGCTTTACCACCCTTAAAAACCGCGTTTTGATGGGGTCCATGCACACGGGGCTTGAAGAAGCCCCTGATGGCCCTGAGCGCATGGCGGCCTTTTATGCCGAACGCGCAAAAGGCGGCGTGGGTTTGATCGTTACCGGCGGCATCGCACCCAATGCAGCAGGCCGTATTTATGAAGATGCAGCCATGCTGGCCGATGAATCTGATATTCCACGTCATCTGCCTATCACCCAAGCCGTGCACGATGCAGGTGGTAAAATCTGCCTGCAAATTTTACACGCAGGCCGCTACGCCTACCATACAGCCAGCGTTGCCCCATCCGCCATTGCTTCACCCATCACGCCGTTTACACCACACGCCTTAAGTGATGCAGAAATTAAAACCACCATCGCTGATTTTGCTACTACCGCAAAACTCGCGCAGGCGGCTGGCTACGATGGCGTAGAAATCATGGGGTCGGAAGGTTATTTAATTAACCAATTTCTTTGCAGCCATGTAAATCAACGTGACGATGAATGGGGAGGGGATGCCACCCGCCGTCAGCGTATCGCGGTTGAAATCAGCAAAGCCGTCCGCGCTGCGGTTGGCCCCAACTTTATTGTGATTTTTCGCCTATCTTTGCTTGATTTAGTCCAAGATGGTGGCACGCTGCCCGAAGCGATTATCCTTGCCCAAGCACTTGAAGCAGCTGGCGTTACCCTGATTAACACCGGCATCGGCTGGCACGAAGCACGTATCCCAACCATCGCCGCAGCCGTACCTCGCGGTGGCTTTAGCTGGGTAACGCGCAAATTAAAAGACCATGTGTCCATCCCGCTGATCGCGGTAAACCGCATCAACACCCCAGAAATTGCCGAGCATATTTTAGCCAGCGGCGATGCGGATATGGTGTCCTTAGCTCGCCCGCTTTTGGCCGACCCTGATTTTGTCAATAAAGCCGCGAGCAAGACCGCCAATCTGATCAACACCTGTATCGCCTGTAACCAAGCTTGCCTAGACCATGTGTTTGAAGGCAAAGCAGCCTCTTGCCTAGTCAACCCTCGCGCCTGCCGCGAAACCGAATTCCCGATTGCGGCCAAAACCCAGCAAGCCAAACGCATCGCCGTGATTGGCGCAGGCCCAGCCGGATTATCTTGCGCTACTGCCGCAGCTAGCCGAGGCCACAAGGTCACGCTGTTTGAAGCAAGCGCTGCCATTGGTGGCCAATTTGGCATTGCCCAGCGCATTCCCGGCAAGGAAGAATTCACCGAAACACTGCGCTACTACCGCAATCAGCTTGATTACCTTGGCGTAAATGTAAAACTCAATCATTTTGCCAAAGCGGCCGAGCTAGCCGGTGAATTTGATGAAATCGTGATTGCCAGCGGTGTAAAACCACGCGTACCAAATATTGTTGGCATCGCCCACCCCTGCGTAGTTTCCTACCCAGCCCTGCTGCGTGGCGAAGTAAAACCGGGTAAAAAAATTGCGATTATTGGCGCAGGTGGGATTGGTGTTGATACCGCGGTGTTCCTATCCGAAACCCATAGCGATCTCAGCCCAACAGACAACTTTATCCGCGACTGGGGTATTGATTCCAGCATGAGCAGTGCGGGTAGCTTAGCCAAACCGGCCATGCAGCCTAGCGGCCGAGAAATCTGGCTATTAAAACGCAGCAAGGGCAAACCTGGCAGCGGCCCCGGCAAAACCACTGGCTGGGTACACCGCGCCACCTTGCAATTACGCGGCGTAAACCTGCTCGGCTCAGTTGAATACCTGAAAATCGACGATGCTGGTCTGCATATCAAGCAAAATAACGAAGAGATCTGCCTTGAAGTCGATCAAATCGTGCTCTGCGCAGGGCAGGAATCAGTCACCACACTTTGGGATGAACTCAGCGCAGCCGGAGAGCCCGTCCACCGCATTGGCGGAGCGTTACTTGCCGGTGAAGTAGACGCCAAACGCGCCATTGCCGAAGGATTTAATTTAGCGATGGGGTTTTAAGCTAGAGCCTATTGGACTTTGGGTGGACCTAAGGAATAGCTTAAAATAAGCTCCAAAAATGACACCCTCAATAAGATCGTCATTCCCGAGTGTTCTTGTCGGGAATCCAGCGGCTCTGCTGGATCCCCGATAAATACACTCGGGGATGACGGGCCAGCCATTTCAGGAAGTTAATATAGGGCAAGTCCGGCTGAGCGGCCAGATCGGGCATGTGATTCACAAGCCCATTTTTACATCGCTAAGGCAATCACACCCGTAGCAATAAAGACCGCCCCCAGCAAACGTAATAGCCGATCACCCTCTCCTAGTAATCGCCCACCAATTAAGGCAGCAAATAGCATAGAGACTTCGCGGGCAGGAGCAACGTGGCTGAGCGGTGCGGTCTGCATGGCAAATAAGACCAATACATAAGAAATAGGGCTGATCAACGCCACAATCAGCGCGTATTTCCATTGTGTTTTCCACAGGGAAAGCGTGGTGGCTTTGTCTTTTAATAAGGGCGGCGCTAAAAAAACAATCCGAATAAAATTGCCAAAGTAATCCAGCAAAATCGGTGAAAGTAATAAAACTTTGACGGCATAGCCATCTAAAACCGTATAACTGGCAATAAATAAGCCTGTTAGCAGGCCATAAAACAGCCCCTGCCTTACGCGTGGCCCTTGGCTAACGTCCTGCATCGTTTTAAAGATTTTGGGCCCACCGGCAATTAAAAATACCCCAGCCACAACCCCCAACATTCCCAGCATGCCCTGTAAAGACAGCACTTCGCCAAGCAAAAATACCGCACATATCGATGAAATCAGCGGCCCAGAACCACGTGCTATCGGGTACACCACAGTTAAATCGGCCTTGCGATAGCCTCGAAGTAGCGCCACAAAATACAGCACATGTAAAACGCCTGAGAGCGCAACAAAAGTCCACTCAAGCCTGCCCCAGCTTGGCACCACGTCCCAGCCATAGTAAATGCCGACCGGCGCCCAGACCACCATAATTATCAGGCTAGAAAAGCCAGCAAAACGCGCGTCTCCACCGGCTTTTTTCGCCGCAATATTCCACAAGGAATGAATAAAGCCCGCCAGAATAACCAAAGCAAAAGCAGAAAGCGGCATCAGTCAAGATCACAATGTATTTGCAGGCTTTCAGTTGAGTTTAAGTGAATTCGAAAACCCTCATTGATAAGAGCCTCTTTTACCTGACACAGCGGAAGTACATATCGCTCCACTCGGCGTTTTTGCCAAAATAGTGGAGTAAACACGCTCAGAGGTAATAGCCGTACACGACGCCCATGCAGAAGAAAGGACACATCAATATGAGTACCGTCCACGTCGTGGCCATTACTTCCAAAAATGGCATCTATCTCACCTTGCCTACTGGAATAACAAAAGCGAAATGTGCGAATACCCAGAGAACGAAACTTATTACGGGCGAAACCAAGCTGAGATTCTTTTTTTTCATAGCCCCGAGTCAAAATCAAACCAATGTGCTCAGGTAAATTCGTCTGAATGCGCTGCAATTTACTAAATACATCTGAATCTACCTGCACCTGCTGAGCTGGCCATCGCGGTCTGATTTGCACGTTGGCATAAATGCCACGATTAAGAGTAAGTAAGGTCAAATGCAGCGCCTTTAATTAAAAAAACGATAAAACGAAAACATAGCAAATACTGGATCAAGCGCCTTGCTTAGGCATCAAAAACCACAGAATCAAATAAACAAAAATACCGGGAAACGCCGCCGATATGCAAGACACAATCACAAAGATCAGACGCAGCTTGCCCGAGCCTATCCCCAGATAATCAGCCAGCCCTCCCATTACCCCTGCAACCCACTGATCATCACGACTTCTGCGTAAAACTTTATTCATGGTTTATTTCCTAGTTAGCACTGCGATTTGCAATCCGTTCCACCAAAAATAACACGTTTTTGCTTTGCAAATAATCAAACAAATACCCCAATCAAACTGTATCGCTCCAGCGAAGCCCCAAAGGAAGCGCTATGGGAGCAAATAGAAAGTGCAAGACTCTGCGCTGGCTTTTGCCTGATGATTTTGACGATGAATGCAAAAGCAAAGGCCGCATCAACAAAGCGCTACCAGATTCAGCCACACAGACGATCTCTTGCTGGCGAGCTAAGACGGCATCCTCCGCCGTTACCAAGCCCTGCAAATGCGATCCTGGCACCAAGCGTAGCGGACCATCATCTGCCCCACACGGATCCAAATGAATCCTCACCGCAATCAGCTGCTGCAATATCTCAACAGGTGCTTGTACATACAGCTGGCCTTCTTTAACTGACCAGCCCTGCAATGCAGGGTGCTCAATACGCTCTGCCACAGGAATGCTTAAATCTTGATGCACCGCGACCAGCCAATTTCGGAAAGCAGATTTTTCAAAAAAGGTGCACTGCACCGCAACCATGCCTGCTGGAATCAATGGTGATAAAGCCGGATTCTGGCGTATTTTTGCAGAAAGAGAGCGGCACCCATCTTGCGATAATAAACGCCGTGTTCCTACCGTGGTGCAACGCATTTTTTCAATCTGCCCAGCAATAGCTCTGCATTCCGCAGGGTTTAATACGGCGGAAACCAAAGTAAAGCCATCACGCTCAAATGCATTCATATTTATCTATGCCAATAAGATATTTTGACATCCAGCTTACCGTTACTCTTTATTCCAAAAAAAAACCCGTCATCACTGACGGGTTTTTATAGAGCGTTAAGCTTTTATTTTGCTAAGGCACTAGCAACATCGCCGGCATGTTGCCCCACAATCAGGTGGAATACTTGTTCACCCTGTGGCATCACGCCTTCTACGCCCGCTGCTTTTAAAGCGGCTTCATCAAGGCGTGAAGCATCTGCAAGCTCTACACGCAAGCGCGTACCCGCAATTGCTTCTAACTTACGAATGTTGGATAAACCACCCAAAGCCGCCTGAATTTGCATCGCTTTACCATGAATATCGCTACCACCCGTAGCGCTTGCCTTGGTAGAAGTCACTGCCGCTAGTGCCTGAACTTGAGCAGTTACGGCATCTGCTTCAGGGCCTGCTACTTTCAGGTAATTCACCATATCGGATTTCAGATTGTCTGATTGCGTACCAAAAATAGCCTGAATACCATTACCTACCACCATCACACCAGCAGCACCCATGGCTTTCAGCTTAGGCTGATTCACTTTCGAGATATCTTTAACCGAAATACGCAAACGGGTAATACATGCATCCAAACCGCTAATATTGCTGCGACCACCAAATGCCAGCACTAATTCACGTGCACGGCCATGCTCGCTGCTATCCACAATGTGCTCTTCCGCCGTTTCGTCTTCACGACCCGGTGTTTTCAGATTGAGTTTTACAATCACAAAACGGAATACTGAGTAGTAAATCGCTGCGTAAACCGCGCCCAGAGGCAGAATCAACCACCAGTTTTGCGCGTATTTACCCAAGGCATTAAACATCAAGAAATCAATACCCCCTTGTGAGAAGCTAAAGCCCATATGAATATTGAGCGAGTTAGCAACAAACTGGGTAGATGCAGCCAAGAAAGCGTGAATCACATACAGTTGTGGAGCCACAAACAAGAAAGCAAATTCAATTGGCTCGGTAATACCGGTCATAAATGAAGTCAGCGCAGCTGAAATCATAATACCGCCAATTTTAACGCGGTTTTCCGGTTTGGCTGTGTGCCAAATGGCAATAGCCGCAGCAGGTAGGCCAAACATTTTGAACAAGAACGCGCCAGACAAGATCCCGGCAGTAGGGTCCCCGGCAAAGAAGCGTGCAATATCACCATGTACGGCTTTACCACTTGCATCAACAAAATTACCAATTTCAAAGAAAAATGGCACATTCCAAATATGATGCAGACCAAACGGCACCAACATCCGTTCCACAAAACCATACAAAGTCGCGGCTAAGCGTGGATCTGCATAGGCAGCCCATAAGGAGAAGCTTTTAATCACACCTTGAATCGGAGGCCAGATCAGCGACAAGATCACGCCGACAAAAATCGCTGCGATACCCGTTGCAATCGGCACAAAACGCTTACCGGCAAAGAAGCCAAGGTAAGGTGGTAGCTCGATGCGATAGTATTTATTGAATAAGCCAGCCGCTAGAGCACCGGCGATAATCCCGCCAAATACGCCGGTTTCCATCGCCTTCATACCCATCACCATGGCAGGTTCAGAGCCCAGTACCGGCGCCATCACCCCCATCGTTGCCAGCAGTACAACATAGCCAACCACGGCAGCAATTGCAGCTACGCCGTCGTTTTCGGTTAAACCTAAGGCCACACCAATTGCAAAAATAAGAGCGAGATTACCAAAAATCGCACCGCCGCCTGCGGCCATCAAATGTGAAACAACTTCCGGTAAAAAAGAAAAATTGGAAGCACCAAAACCAAGCAATAAACCCGCTACCGGCAATACTGACACCGGTAACATGAGCGATTTGCCGATTTTTTGCAAAAATGCAAAAGCGTTTTTAAACATCACTTTCTCCGTACCGCCTACTACTTGGCAAAGCCAAGCAGCTATTTTCTTAAGACAGAATTTCCATATAGCGTGGGGCATCTGCACCAATAATAAGATGGAAAACTGGACCATTAACAGGCATCACTGCCAAAACACCGGCATTTTGTAATCGCTCTAAATTACAGCGGCTTGCATCTTTCAGTACCACGCGTAAACGCGTAAGAGCCACCAGTTCTAAGGAGCCAATATTGCCCCAGCCACCCAAAGCTGCAACCAACAAAAACGGAAAACTGTCGCGCATGGTATTTTGATCTTTTAAGATTGATTCTCACGCATAGGGCGCAGTGCCACAATCCATTGAACACCGCATGATATAAGACTTTAGAGCTTGACCTGTCCGCTTGACAAAACAGGCCAATAACGGCCTGTTTTAATCATCATTTAATCAGCAAGCTGCTGAGATAAACGCGTACGCACTTCTGCTACCGTGCCCATTTGCAGCACTTCAGCCGCCAACTTTTGGCAATCCGCTTTCGACAATGTACGCACCAAGGCTTTAACAGCCGGAATAGCCGGTACGCTCACGGATAATTCATCCACACCCATACCAATTAACAAAGGAACCGCTGAAGGATCAGATGCAATACCACCGCAAACCCCTACCCACTTGCCATGGGTATGCGCCCCCTTCACGGTGTTAGCGATCAAACGCAAGACACCTGGGTGCATTGCATCGGCATCTTTAGCTAGCTTAGGATGGCCGCGATCCATCGCCAGTGTGTATTGGGTTAGATCGTTAGTACCGATCGAGAAGAAATCCACTTCACGAGCAAAGATTTCTGCCATCACTGCAGTAGCCGGCACTTCTACCATAATCCCGATCTGTACTGCAGCGGTAACACCTAGCACTGCTTTTTCTTCCGCCACAATGCGCTTCACTTCACGAACTTCTTCTAAAGAAGTAATCATCGGGAACATGATGGCTAACTTAGCATGTTCGGCAGAGCGCAAAATCGCACGAATTTGTGTATGCAATAATTCTGGCTCAGCCAAGCATAAACGCACACCGCGCACGCCCAAGAAAGGGTTTTCTTCTGCAGGCATCGGTAAATAAGGCAAAGGCTTATCGCCACCCACGTCTAAAGTACGAACAACAAAAGTTCTATCCTTGCCAAGTGATTTAGCAATATCGCTATATATTTTGTCTTGTTCGGCTTCTGAAGGCGCTTCGGTGCGTTCTAAGTACAAAAACTCGCTGCGTAACAAGCCAACACCTTCACCGCCGAGTTTAACGGAGTGCTGTGCTTCTTCCAGCCCGCCAATATTAGCGACTACTTCAACGCAAACACCATCAGTAGTGGTAGCGGGTTCAAAAGCTGCAGCCAGCTCTTCTGCCTGACGTTTTGCTAATTTAAGTTGGCGTTCACGGATGCTACTGACCTCTTCTGGCGAAGGATTTAAACGCAAACAACCCTTGCTGCCTTCTAAAATAACTGGTGTACCGTTGGCCAATTGCAATGCGGCATCTTCGATGCCACAAATCGCCGGAATATTCAGAGATCTGGCCAAGATCGCTACGTGGCTAGTTGCTCCGCCACCAATCGTACAAAACCCAAGTACTTTATTGCGGTCTAAACTTGCGGTATCCGATGGGGTTAAATCTTCTGCAATCAGAATGGCATCATCTGGCACTTCAAACGCTGCTTCTTTAATCCCAGCAATCAAGCGCAATACACGGCGGCCAATATCGCGAATATCATTAGCTCGGCCCGCTAAAATTTCATTTTTAAGCTTCGCTAATTTATCAGCGTAGCTGGTAAATGCAGCGCGCCATGCAAAGCCAGCGCTCTTTCCTTGGCTAATCGCGGCAGTAGCCAAGTCTAATAAATCAGGATCGGATAATAACTCTTGGTGAGCGGTAAAAATTCCTGCCTTTGCCGGATCGGCAATCTCACCTTTCAATGCTTCTAACTGCTGATACGCTTCTTTTAGCGCAACATCTAAGCGACGTTTTTCTAGCTCAGGCTTGTCACCTGCTTCATGCACGTCGATCACTTCTTGTTTTACTTGGAAAATATGCCCAACAGCCAAACCTGGTGAGGCAGACACACCCATCAGTACATTTGGATCATTCGATTTTAATGCAGGCCGAGTTTGTGCCTTAGGAATATGCTTTGCAGCCACCGCAGGCAATACACCACCACAGTCTTCGCCTGAACCACTGGCAATCAACTCTGCTAGTGCTTTAGCGGCTTGACCTGCATCCGGGCCGATGGCTTTTACAAAAATCGAATCTCCGTGCTGAACTTCCAAGCCCATAATCGAAACTACAGATTTTGCATTGGCTTCATCACCAGCGCGAACTAACTTGAGTTCAGATGTAAAAGTCTTGGCCATATTGGCAAGCACAGCGGCAGGACGTGCGTGTAAACCCGTTGGATTTGGCACAATCACGGCCGCAGATTGAATAGCAGCATCTGCTTGTGGAGCGACGCTACTTGCATTGCCAACCAGCGTGGCACCTGCTAAATCTAAAGAAAGTAAAATGTCTTGCCCAGCAACAACCGTTTTTTTAGTTGTTGGGGTGTACTTAACCACTTTATCTCCCGTTGTAATGACCATTTGCGTCAATAAGCTCAAAGCTTTACGCGCAACCAAATCGGCATCAAACTCAATCAACGGCTGACCAACTTTTACTTCTGCCCCCTCGGCCACTTTAGCGGTAAAACCTTCACCACGCATCATGACCGTATCCAAACCAATATGAATCAGCACTTCAACACCTGCAGGCGTGGTAATGGTAATCGCGTGCCGTGAAGAATGAAGTTGAGTCACTTTACCGGCAATAGGTGCGAGCAAGTGATTGGAGATTGGGTCAACGGAAATCCCATCTCCCACCATTTTTTGAGCGAAAACCGGATCAGGAACCGATTCGATAGCAACAACAACACCAGACAGCGGTGCAAATAGATCCAGCCGAGAGGCTTGAGTCGAGTTATTCATGGCAACCTCGTTATTGGGGGTAGTGCTTGTAAAGACTCTTTGTCGGCTTTATAGCCAATCGGGATGTAGCAATCCGTTGCACTTAGGATATTTCTACTGGCTGCTAGTTTAGTGCTTAGGCAAAGAAAATAATTGTGAATTTATTGCCTTTGTCATTGCATAAATTTGCGTTATCTCACAAAACAGCTAAATTTGGCAAAAAGATACATGTCATCTAGCTAAATAATGACTGTGCAGCCCAGAAACATACATGTGCATGACTACAACAAAATGTAATCAGCGATTAGGATTTCGCCAAATTCTTTGACCGCTTAAAATGTAATCTAATCGTAAGTCCCAAGTATCCACCGCTAATTGTTCCACATGCTGCACATCAAAAGCTAAGCCCACTAAACGGGGCTTTTTCCATACCCGACGCCAGCGCCGAAACTCAAAAGTGCAATCGTAATATCCACCACCCTGCCCTAAACGAGCCAGATTTGAATCAAAACCCAACAAGGGCAGAAACACGATATCCAGATCACGTGGGGAGCATGGCACGCCAGATTGCAGCTCCAAAATGTTTTGTGGACCAAGCTTCCAACGATTTTTAGCATCCAAACGTACAAAAGTAAGCTTTCTACCACGCTTTGGCACTTGTGGCAGATACACCTCTACACCACCTAAAATGGCACGTAGCATTAATAGCCAAGGAGAAAACTCACTGCCTGCAGGAACATATGCCGCAACTTTTAGGCCACGCCGCAATAAGCCAAGCTGCTTTGCCTGAATAGCAACAGCACTTTCTGCGGCATGTCTTTCAAGGGGGGGTATTGAAGCACGAGCACGACGTATCAAACGCCGCGCTTCGGATTTGCTAGATTTACTGATGATATTCACGTGATGTGAAACAATGAAGAGCTTCCCGCGAGTGCCGTCCGACGAGCAATCTTGAACCGAAGGTTCAAGCGGTCACCGACCGGATGCCATCAGGTGCATCCAACGGGGGATGCGCACAACAGGCACACTCATGGCAGGCAACCAAAGTAATTATTGGTTCAGAGAGACAAGTCGTAACAAACACCGCAGGAAAGCATTGGTTTACACAATTGCCACATTAGGAAAACATATCAGTCTGTTCGCCCATTACTGCGTCAATCGCTGAATTCATGTTGGTAATTCTACGCTGAATTGTAGCAATGTCAAAACCCCCATCAACCCGCGTATGCAAATATTCATGCGTAATATTTAACGCAGCCATAATGGCAATTTTTTCCAAACCAACCACCTTACCAGACGCGCGAATCTCATGCATACGCTGATCTAGGAGCTCTACGGCCTGTACTAAAGTCGCTTCTTCGTTTTCTGGACAAGCCACACGAAACTCACGGCCCATGATAGAAACGTCGAGTTGCTTAATCACCGCATCACTCATTCTGATCCTCCGGCAGTTTCGCCAAGATAGCAGCAACTCTTTCTTTGCTGCCCTCTACCTTAGCGAGCAAACCTTGATTTTGCTGCTGTGTTAGCAATAATTTCTGGCGTAAGCCCCGATTTTCATCGCGTAACTCACGACAAAGCTGAGCCAATTGCCCAATTTTGTCTTCAAGATTTACAAGTTCAGCTTCCATCAGTCACTTCCAAAGCTACAGAGCAGTCAAATTCTAAGACATTTTTCTAGAACACGCCTCGCCAATAATGAAACATTCTAAGCAATTAGCCCTGCTCAAAACATCATTTCACAAATCTGGGTCTGGCAACTCGGTTTCATCCGTTGGGTCATAAACCGGCATTTCCAAGAAATCATCCGGTGTTTCCAAAGTGATGCGGCCTAATATTCCAGCACGAAATTCAGTCAAAATCATATCAGCAGTTTTTTGAGTATCGATACGACCACCCGACAGCATCGCACCACGTTTTTTACCAATCAACTCAAACAAAGGCTCTGCATCACCCAGCAAATCTTTCAATTTATAGCGATCAAGCAAGAGCTGTGGATAGCGTTCGATCAAGCTTTCAATGGCGTACAAAGCCACATCCACTTCATCATAAGCATTACGACCAATCGATCCTGCCATTGCTAAACGATAACCAGAATCTTCATTCTGCACTTTTGGCCACATCAAACCTGGCGTGTCATACAAAATCATCCCCGCCAAAGTCTCTACTCGCTGCTGCATCTTGGTCACACCAGGGGTATCTGCCACTTTAGCAATTTTACGCTTAGCTAAATGATTAATTAACGTCGATTTACCGACGTTAGGAATCCCAACAATCATCGCACGAAGTGGTTTTTCTTCCCCGTCACGATGTGGCGCTAAAGCCTGACACAGCTGAGGAATCAGCTTAGCACCCTGAATTTTATTATCTTCGCCCAACAATACCGCTTCTGTACCTGGCTGAGATTTAAACCATTCAAGCCAGATTTTATTAAGTCTTGGATCTGCCAAATCTGCTTTATTCAAAACCTTGAGGGCAGGACGCTGCCTTAAGCGGCGCATCGGCTCAATCATGGGATTGCTACTAGACAGTGGCAAGCGAGCATCAACCACCTCAATCACCAAATCTACCTTGGCCATGGTCTCTGCAACCTGCTTGCGGGCAGTGTTCATATGCCCTGGAAACCACTGGATCGCCATCGAACCCCTCCGTCAAAACGAGCCATTATACGGTGAAAAATCAAACGATCCATCAAATCAACTACTTGGGCTGTGGGCAATATCAACTGACTCTGTGGATAACCACAAAACATGAGAAACCCAAAAAACTATCTCCAAATTGTCCACAGGCCAAACAGATTTCACACCCAGCCTTGTGGATAAGTTAAGGTGTTGAAAAATATAATAAAAATGACTTATCCACAGAAAACATCAACCC
>Ga0247722_10000530_pt1 | contig 23253 bp, 22 predicted proteins | sample MSEWelMarce3H_FC_FD_189094 | JGI IMG/M metagenome (GOLD analysis project Ga0247722, IMG submission 189094) | Subsurface sediment microbial communities from gas well in West Virginia, United States - MSEEL Well Study Marcellus 3H_FC | ecosystem: Environmental > Terrestrial > Deep subsurface >... | reverse complement strand
GACTTGTAATGGAAGGCTGGAACTAGCTCCAAAAAAAGAAAAATATAAATTAATTGCAACAATTTGTAACATAAAAATATTTTTTGAGTCTAATTCGATAGTTTGTTAGTAAATGGCAAGTCCATTTGAAAATCAGCGAGAAAGTTCAAAAGGAGTTTAAAGCCTTGTTAAAAAAATAAAAACCAATATGAAATCGCCATAAAAAAAAACGTTTGCTTGCAAACACCAATGAAAATAAAGCGATACCATATGACCTTAAAAAAGACAATAAATATTTACATATGAAAAAAGTAAGCCTAATTGTTGCGTTAGTTTGTTTTTCATTCGTTTCGGCACAAACCAAAAAATGGTCGCTGGAGGAGTGTGTTGATCATGCGATAAAACACAATATTGCAATAAAACAAACCACTTTAGAGCAAAACAGTGCCGAGATAGACAAAATGGAAGCTGTAGGAGGATTTTTACCTACATTAAATGCAAATGCCAATTATAGTGTGAATACCGGAGCGAGTATCAACCCGGTTACGAATCAATTTCAGAATGAAACATTCAAGTCGCTCTCGGCAGGAGCAAGTTCTAATACAGTATTATTCAATGGTTTGGCAAATTGGAAAACCCTTCAACGGGCAAAATTAACCAAAATTGCAGCTGGATACAAATTAGATAAAATGAAAGACGATATTGCCTTATCGGTTGCTAATTCCTATTTACAAATTTTGTTCAACAAAGAGCAATTGAAAGTACAAACCAACCAAAATCAAATCACTAAAGAAAACATCGACAGAACCACGGAATTGATTAAAGCAGGGGTGTTGCCAGCAGGTGATATTTTTGAATTACAAGCCACAGAGGCCACACAATCCCAACAAATTATTGCCACCGAAAATGCGTTATTGCTATCTAAATTAGCCTTATGTCAAACCTTATTCATAAAGGAATATACCACATTTGATATTTCGGACGAGGCAATGGATTTACCCGTTTCAAATGTGAGTAATGAAACCCAAGAAGCCATTTTGAGCAAAGCAAAAGAAGCCGTAAAAGATATAAAAATTGCCCTTACCAACTTGGATATTGCTAAAAAAGACGTTGCTTTAACACGCTCCTCTTATTTGCCAACGCTAACCGGATTTATTGGCTACAACACCCGATGGTCTGAAAATTCTGTTATAAAATTCAAGGATCAATTATCCCTTTTTGATGGAACAGGAATTGGATTGCAACTCAATGTCCCAATTTTGAATGGTTTTGCCACCCGAGCGAGAGTGGAACGTGCAAAAGTGAACGAAAAAAGACAAGAATTACAACTGAGTCAAGCCGAATTAGATTTAGAACGCAATGTTTATCAAGCTTATAACGACGTAATCAACGCTAAGAAAGTGCATGAAGCCGCCCAAAAAACGTATGTTGCCCGCAAACAAGCTTTCGACTTTTCAAAAGAACGCTACCAAGTAGGTTTGTTAAATGCTTTTGATTTTTCGCAAGCAACTCTTGCCTTAGAAAACGCACAATCTGAAGTAATCAGAACCAAATACGAAACCATTTTCAGAACAAAAATATTGGAATTTTATTTCGGAATTCCGTTAATGAAACCCCTAAAAAATTAATTAAACCACCATGAAAAAAAAGAACATTTTTATAGTATTAGGCGTCCTAATTGGAATAATTATACTACTAATTAGCTTGAAAAAAACAGGCGTAATTGGAAATAACGATGACTCCAAAGTTGTAGAAATCGCTAAAGTTTCGCAAACAACAATTGTAGAAACCGTATCCGCCACAGGTAAAATTCAACCTGAAATTGAAGTAAAAATTTCATCAGAAGTATCGGGAGAAGTAATTGCATTACCGATCAAAGAAGGGCAACAAGTGAAAAAAGGTGATTTATTAGTTCGTATTAATCCCGATTTGTACGAATCAGGCGTCAACAGAACCGTAGCCACAATGTCCACCACAAAAGCAGGATTGCAACAAGCTGATGCTCAAGTGAAAGAAGCAAAAGCAAGTTACGACCGAAGCAAAACATTGTTCGAAAAAGGAATCATTTCAAAATCCGAATGGGACAAAGCTGTTTCCGTATATGAAGTAGCTGTTGCAAACAAACAATCCGCTTATTATCAAGTGCAAAGTGCTTCTGCAACCGTTACCGAAGCGAGAGACAATCTGGGCAGAACCACCATTTATGCTCCGGCAGACGGAACAATTTCGTTGTTAAACATCGAATTAGGCGAACGCGTTTTAGGAACACAACAAATGACAGGAACTGAAATTTTGCGTATTGCCAACCTAAACAACATGGAAGTGGAAGTTGATGTAAACGAAAATGACATCGTGAAAGTAAACATCGGCGATTCCGCAACAATTGAAGTAGATGCCTATTTGAAACGCGAGTTTAAAGGGCTTGTTACTAGTATTTCAAATTCAGCAACAACTGCTTTAACTGCTGATCAGGTAACAAATTTTAAAGTAAAAGTTCGTATTTTAAAAGAATCATATCAAGATTTAATCGAAGGAAAACCTAGCAATTATTCGCCTTTTCGACCAGGAATGACGGCAACTGTGTCCATTATTACCAACAAAAAAGAAAACAGTATTGCTGTGCCAATAAGTGCTGTTGTAATAAAAGAAGACACCACATCGGTAAAAAAAGACTTAATTGCAGAAATAGAAAAAGAAGAAGAAGAACAGAAAGGCAAAGCACCAAAAACAGATAAAAAGTTTGAATGTGTTTTTGTAAGATCAAATAATAAAGCCAAATTGAGAGTTGTAAAAACAGGTATTCAGGACGATAGTAATATAGAAATTATCAGTGGATTGAAACCTGGAGAAGAAATCATAATTGGTCCCTATACCACTGTTTCCAAGGAATTAAGCACAAACGACAAGGTGAAAATAGAACCGAAAAAATAGCGTTTTTTATTATTTTTTGGGCGTTCCTTTCAGGCCGGGCTGTACGTTACAATCTTTTTTGATTCTGTTTTTCAGTTGATGTAAATTATCAATAAGGTAAATTAACAACTAATTATCAAAAAAGGATTTCCACTGCCATCCCTAACGCGGAAGGGTTTCAGTTGAACGTTTTTCATAATAAAGTTTTTTGAGATAAGTATTTTTTACTTATATTTTCAAAAAAACCTTCAAGTAATTCAAACTCTAATAGGTTTGATAATCAACTAGATATTAAAAAAAAACCACACTTTTTATAGCGTGGTTTTTTTATTCTATTTACCATGTGAAAGGATTCGGTGGAAATAGTTCAACTGCTACGAAGTCAGAAGTTTCAGCGTATTGTAGTGCCGAGAACATTAGATGTTGTGGTTTCATTGCAGTTTTCATTAGGTGTTTAGTTGGAAAGGAATGCTATTTTTATTTATAAAAATGTATAGTATTGTATTTTTTTGTATCTTTGTATATCATTAAACAATTAAAAAAGATTTAAAACAGATAGTATTATAATGTTTTATGTATTTAATTTAAAAAATAGTAGTATGTACACAACCTATCATTTATCATCGGCACAAGAAATAACAACAGATATTCTAGAAGCAATAAAAGCGAATTTTAAATCTAAACCTATTGTAATTACGGTAGAAGAAGAAATAGATACAACAGCATATTTAATGTCTAGCCCCGAGAATAAAAAGAAACTTAAAAAATCTATTGAACAAGATAAAAAAGGAGAGCATGTTGAAGTAAAACTTTAATTTATGCGTGATATTTTATTTACTGCCATAGCTTTTGAGCAGTACAACGATTGGCAAATAGAAAATAAACAAGTTTTTGCCAAACTTAAAAAATTAATTAAAGAAAGTGCCAAAACTCCTTTTGAAGGCACTGGAAACCCCGAAGCTTTAAAGCACGAACTTTCTGGGTATTGGTCTAGAAGGATTACGGGCGAACATAGACTTGTTTACAGGGTAGAAGAAACGTTTATAAAAATTATAGCTTGTAAATTTCATTACTAGGTAAATCCACACTTGATAGATTTTAGTTATAATATTTTCTTACATCTAGCAACTTTAAAACATCAAACTTCAACAACTTCGAACCACAAATATAAGAAATTATTTGAAACTACATTTTTTTTATTTTTTTGGGCGTTCCTTTCAGGCCGGGCTGTACGTTACAATCTTTTTTGATTCTATTTTTCAGTTGATGTAAATTATCAAAATGGTAAATTAACAACTAATTATCAAAAAAGGATTTCCACTGCCATCCCTAACGCAAACCCGTTTTCAGTTGAATTTTTAACTACTTATAGCTATTAAGGAAGTAAATCAAAAGTACAAAATTGGATATTTAGTAGCTTCTTTTTTTTATAAAAATAATTTGGACAGCTTCTTCCAAAAAAGATTTTTTAGTTTCTTTTATACCAATTTCATGAAGTTTAGTTTCAATTTAAAAAAAAGTACTATTTTTACACGCTATAAACAACAAGACTATGAGATTTGAAAACACACTTGAATTTGCTCAAAATTTAGACAATCAAGATGAATTAAAACAGTATAGATCCGAATTTATTTTCCCTAAAGTAAATGACAAACAAGTTATTTATTTCACAGGAAATTCCCTCGGATTGCAACCAAAAAGAGCCAAAAATTACGTCGATGAAGTAATGAATGATTGGGCTAATTTAGCCGTTGAAGGTCATTTTTATGCCGATAAACCTTGGTGGGATTATCATGAGCGTTTTGCGGCACCGTTAAGCGAAATTGTTGGTGCAAAACCTACTGAAGTTACCGTTATGAACACATTAACGGTCAATCTTCACTTGCTAATGGTTTCTTTTTACCAACCGAGTGCCACAAAATATAAAATTATTTGTGAAGAAAAAGCATTTCCTAGCGATCAATATATGTTCCAAAGTCAACTCGATTTTCATGCAAGAGCTTTAGGCTTCGACCCAAAAGAAGCACTCGTTGAAATCAAAAGAAGAGAAGGCGAACACAATATCCGTTTGGAAGATATTCTTACCACAATTGAAGAAGTGGGTGAGGAGCTTGCTTTGGTGCTAATTGGAGGTGTAAATTATTATACCGGTCAAGTTTTTGATATGAAAACCATCACTGCTGCTGGACATAAACAAGGGGCTTTTGTGGGCTGGGACTTAGCTCATGCTGCCGGAAATATTCATTTAGAATTACACAATTGGGGCGTAGATTTTGCCGCTTGGTGTAGTTACAAATACATGAATTCTGGTCCTGGAAACGCATCGGGTTGCTTTGTTCATGAAAAACACCATCAGGACGCTTCATTACCTCGTTTTGCTGGGTGGTGGGGACATAATAAAGAACGCCGATTCAAAATGGAACCGAAATTTGATCCCGTTCATGGTGCTGATGGCTGGCAAATTAGTAATCTTCCTATTCTTTCACTTGCTCCCTATCTGGCTTCGGTTACCCTTTTTGCCGAAGTTGGAATGCCGAAATTAATCAAAAAAAGAAACCTTATTACAGCTTATCTTGAATTTATCCTAAAAGATATTGATGCCGAAATTGATAGCACTGCTTTCGAAATCATTACACCTGCTAATCAAGAGGAGAGAGCCTGCCAATTATCGGTTTATCTACATGGACAAGGACGCAATTTGTTTGAATATCTCATGAAAAACGGTGTCATCACGGATTGGAGAGAACCAAATGTAATCCGTTTAGCACCAGTACCGCTCTATTGTTCATTTGAAGATATGTACAATTTTGGGCAACTATTGAAAAAAGGAATTTTAGAGCTGAATCAATAAAAAACTATTTTTTTAACACAATAATGAAAACAAAAGAACAAATTATCGAAAATTTTGACCCTTCGCAACCGGGCTTGGCTGATGCTACTATTTTCGGATTACCTTTTTCAGACGAACAAAGTGAACTTATTATCATTCCAGTGCCTTGGGAAGTTACCGTGAGTTATGGTGCTGGAGCTTCCGAAGGACCTAACGCCATTTTAGATGCCTCATTTCAAGTGGATCTTAATCATCAAGAATTTCCTGAACTCTGGAAACTCGGTATTTTTCTGGATCAAGCACCTAAACATTGGGAACAAAATTCCGAAAAATATAAAAGCCTCGCTCAACCCATAATCGAAGCTCTTGAAAATGGTGAAGAAATTGCGATGTTCCCTGCTTTGCAAACGGATTTGGATAAAATCAATAAAGCTTGTAAAGAACTACACGATGAGGTGAAAAACAAAGTACTTTTTTGGTTGAATAAAGGTAAAAAAGTCGCACTTCTTGGTGGTGATCATTCAACGCCGTTAGGTTATTATCAAGCACTTGCAACAAAACATGAAAACTTCGGAATTTTACATCTCGATGCCCACATGGATTTGAGAATTGCTTATGAAGGCTTCACGTATTCGCATGCGTCTATTATGTATAACGCTCTTCAAATTCCACAAATATCCAAAATTGTTCAAGTGGGAATTCGGGACTTTTGTGAACAAGAAGTAGCTGTTGCTCAACAAGATAGAGTAATTGTTCATACGGATATGGACTTGAAACAAGAAGCTTTTGAAGGAGTTAATTGGGCCACGCAATGTGATTCTATAATAGCTGCATTGCCTGAAAAAGTGGTGATTTCTTTTGATATTGATGGACTTTATCCTTGGTATTGTCCAAATACTGGAACGCCTGTGCCAGGTGGATTCTCTTTTGAACAAGCTACTTATTTACTTAGCAAATTGGCACAAACCAATAAAGAAATAATAGGATTTGACCTCGTGGAAGTTGCTCCTGGCGAAAACGATTGGGACGGAAATGTTGGAGCTAGATTGCTTTTTCATTTGTGTGGTGTTTTCGCAAAATCCCAAAAATTAAACGTTGGAACAAAATTAAATTTTAAAAAATAATCTTAATTGATATAATTCCAAAACGGAACTTAATTCCAAAAAAAAACTCCAATTGATAATTTTCAATTGGAGTTTTTAGTTAAATTTATAATGTATTAATGACTTCCTTCTACTTCAATTGCATCAACATCAATGTTTTGTTTTTTCAATAATCCTTTTACTAAAATAGCAAAAAGTGTCAAATAGGCAAAACAAATTACGGCAACAATATACGATTGGTGAATTCCAATAATGTCTGATAATTTCCCTTGTATTGGAGGAATAATTCCGCCCCCTAAAATCATCATTACTAAAAACGCTGAACCTTGAGAGGTATATTTCCCTAAACCAATAATTGATAAACTAAAAATGGATGGCCACATAATACTACAAGCTAATCCACCTGCTAAAAAGGCATAAATGGCAACTGTTCCCGTTGAAAATAAACCAATCAACATGGCTGCAACACCAAAACTTCCAAAAATAGTTAGGGTTCTTGCAGGTTTGTCTTTACTCCAAAAGAACGCAGCAATCTGAACCAAAACGCAAACAATATAATAATACAAAGGCTTCATGTCTTTACCAGAAAGGATATTTACACCTAAAATAATTCCAAATGCAACTAATGGAACTACAATTAAAGCTATCGTTTTTTTACTTCCTTGCAAATTAAATACACTCACAGCTCCTGCCCATCTTCCAATCATTAAACTACCCCAATACATCGAAATATAAGGTGCAATTTCTGACGATTGAAGTCCGCCAAATTCCTTTAATTTTAATAATTCACCCAAATTACTTCCAATTGCAACTTCAACACCAACATAAGTGAATATCGCAATCATTCCTAAAACCAATTGTGGATATTGCATTGCTCCCCAGCCTTCTGATTTTTTTTGAGCCGATGAATAAGCAAACAATAAACCACCAACCACCACCACAAATGCACCCGAAAGCCACAACATTCTTGATTGTTCCAATGGTTCTTGCAAGGCTTTTATTTCAGCTTCAATGGTGCTAATCTCAGCGGTTATGCCTTCATTATTTGGAGTTGTTGGACTTGCTAAAATCACATTTAGTTGCTGTTTCTCTTTGGCTAAAGCTTCTATTTTTAATGCCGACTCACTTTTATAACTTTGAAAAACAGGTGTAAACATCACCGCTAATAAAACGGTCATTACAACTAAAGTACGCAAGGCTTTGTTGGCTTTTTCCATAGGTTCATTTGCAACGCCACTTGGCACTTTCTTTGAAAAATAAAACAAAGCAGCAGCAGCCACAAACAATAATCCTACTCCAATATATAACAAAACCACTTTGCTCAATTCCAAGGCTTTTATTTGCTCATCAGAAATCGATTTTGCCGTTCCAAAAAGGGCTAAGGCAACCACTATCGGGCCGATTGTTGTTCCAAATGAATTGATTCCGCCACCAAGATTTACACGACTTGCTCCTGTTTTTGGGTCACCCAATAAAATAGCAAACGGATTTGCAGCGGTCTGTTGCAACGAAAATCCTAATGCAACAATAAACAAACCAACTAACATTCCGGCATAAACACTTGCTTCCACTGCAATAATCATCGCTCCAGCACCTAAGGCAGAAAACAACAAACCATAAACAATACTCTTCTTATAACCCCATTTGCCTACAATGTCTTTGCCTGACAAATCACCTAAAGCAAACAATAACAAAGCTCCAATATAGTAAGCCGTGTAAAAAGCAAAATCAACCAATTGCGATTGAAATTGATCCAATGAAAAATAACTTTTACAAAATGGAATAAAAATACTATTCCCCGCTGCAATAAATCCCCAGAAAAAAAACACGGTAATCAACGTGTACAAGGCGGGATAATTGGTTTTAATTTGTTGTGAACTCATATAATTTTAGTTTTTTTGGTTTATTTCAAAATCCGAAAAAGAACACTTTGCAGTACTATTTTTAAAATTTTGAAACGCTAAAGTCGTAAATACTTTTGAATTTAGGAATAAAATAGTAAATTAATTTTTATATTTTATTTTAAATCATTAAAAATCAATGGATTACGATTTTAATAAATTTTAGTTGTTAGCTATAAAAACCACAATTTTTTCGATTTTTTTGGGCGTTCCCTTTCAGGTCGGGCTTTATGCTATATCTTTTTGGTTAAGCATTTCAGAAGATGCGTTTCATAAATAAAATATTCCATTTTCAAAACACCAAAAACCAAAAAGGATGCCGCTTCAATCCCTAACGCATCTGCATTTCAGTTGAAAATATTTCATTTTAACGTTTTTTGAAATTAGTATTTCTTACTTTTATGTTAATGAAATCATTTTATTTTTAAATGCCAACAAGTTTGAACAATCAACTATTTTAAAACCACAACTTTTTAGGGTTTTATTTTTATTATTACTGCGATGTCGGGAGACCATCACAGACCATCACGGTGCTATGGAACTCTTCGGGGAGCTCAGTGCATTTTCATGAATGTTTAAATCTTTAAAAAAAAGGTTAATTCTTTTTTGGAACATCATTTTTTTTTACTAAATTTGTTCAAAATTCAATATTTTAAAGTTTCTATATTGCTCTAAAAATTGAATTGTAACCTTACTATTTTTTTGAATAAAATTTTCAAACTACTAATTAATAAAATTATGACCTTACAATTTATTCACGACAACAGAGGCAATACAACAGGTGTTTTTATCCCTATTGACGATTGGCAAGACCTAAAGACAAAATATACCGATTTGCAAACAGAGGAAGCACAAAACAATATAGAACTAACTTCGTGGCAAAAAGAAATTATTGACCAGCGTTTAGAAGATTATTACAAAAACCCTACCGATGTGGTTGATTTTGATACTACAATTGCCAATATTAGAAAAACAATATGAGTTACTCTTTTGTAAACAAACAGCTTGTAAATTATGATATTATTGAAGTTGTTGACTACTACAAAAGCATAAAACCAGAGCTCGCCATTGCTTTTTTAGACCGATTAGAAGAAGCTAAAAAGTATATTGCCAATTATCCCGAAGCTTTTCAGATAAAATACAAAAACGTTAGAACCGTACTTTTAAAACAGTTTCCCTATCATATTCACTATATTGTTGATGATGCTAATAAACAGATTGTCGTTTTAGCAATAATTCACGCTTATAAAAACCCAAAAGATTATTCTAATCGGTAAATTAAAACAAAATCGTATTTCTACAGGTTTTATTCTTGCTTACAACAAAAAAAGTCTTAACTTTTCAAGTTTTTATTTTACTTTTCAGGAAATAACAATGTGTTTTTTTTGCTGAAAAAGATTGTAATTCACTTTTTTTGGGCGTTCCCTTTCAGGTCGGGCTTTACGTTCCAATCTTTTTTTTGCCGCATTTCAAAAAAGGTATTCTTGAACTTAAACTTTCTAATTGGGCTGATTTTAGCAAAAAAAAGGATTTCCACTGCAATCCCTAACGCATCCGCATTTCAGTTGAAAATATTTCTATTTAACGTTTTTTGAAATTAGCATTTTTTACTTTTATGTTAATTAAACCATTTTATTTTTGAATGCCAACAAGTTTGAATAATCAACTATTTTAAAACCACAACTTTTAAGGGTTTTATTTTTATTATTACTGCGAGGTCACAGACCATCACGGTGCTATGGAACTCTTCGGGGAGCTCAGGGCGTTTTCATAAATGTTTGAATCTTTTAAAAAAAGGTTAATTCTTTTTTGGAACATCATTTTTTTTTACTAAATTTGTTCAAAATTCAATTAAGAAAGATGATGTATTATTCAAAAAAAACAGAGTTATTATGTTATCTTTTTTGAATGAAATTAAAATAAATTATATAAAATAGCATGAGTTTTCAATTGATAAAAGCGATAACTGAAAACATATTAAAAAAAGAGCTTATTGATGCTTTTATTTTAAAAATCTGCCTACAACAACAATTAACTATTTAATAAGAAATTATTATGATCCTATATAACGTAGCAATACCCGAAAACAAGCAACAATTTTTTCAAGAATTTTTGGAGCTTATTGGAGCTAATTATGAAAAAGAAAATCAAGACTTTTTTATTACCGACCAGCAGAAAAAAATATTGGATGAACGTTTAAAAGAAGACAAAACAAGTTTTATATCGGCAAGAGCATCTTTGAGTCAATTACGAGAAAAATATGATTTATAATCTTGTTATTTTACCACAGGCCCAAGATGAAATCAATAAGGCTTTTGAATATTACCAACATTTGTCCGCTTCTGCACTTTCAAATTTCGATAATCAGTTAGAACAAGTATATCAAAACCTTGAGATAAATCCGTTTTATCAAGTACGATACAAACATTTAAGAGCTATACCCTTTAAATCGTTTCCGTTTTTAGTCTTTTTTGATGTGGACCAAGATAATACTACCATTTATATTTATTCTCTGTTTCATACCTCTCAAGACAATAGTAAATATCCTGTTAGATAACAACAATAAAAACCACAACTTTTTAGGATTGTGGTTTTTTTATTACTTCGTGGTGCGAGCGGTGTATTTGTTGTTGGATATAAAAGATGTCAAAGAACTTTTTTTGGCGTTCCCTTTCAGGTCGGGCTTTACGTTCCAATCTTTTTTTTGCCGCATTTCAAAAGAGGTATTCTTGAACTTAAACTTTCTAATTGGGCTGATTTTAGCAAAAAAAAGGATTTCCACTGCAATCCCTAACGCATCTGCATTTCAGTTGAAAACATTTCTATTTAACGTTTTTTGAAATTAGTATTTTTTACTTTTATTTTTCATAAAATCCTGCAAGTATTCAAAATCCTAATACTATTGATAACCAAGTGGATATTATAACAAGAATTTTTTTTATGATTTCACAAAGTCGGGAGGCTTTTCGGAGCAGCTACACACTTTGGGAGCGCTTGTTTTCCGTGTGTTACTTTTTCTTCCGTGTGTTACTTTTTCTTCCGCCTATTGTTTTTTCTTCCGTATGCTTCGGTAAAGCTTCCGTGTGTTACTATTTGGTTTCCGCTTGTCAAGGTAAAACTTTTCTGTATCAATGTAAAACAACTCTCATTCACTATTAAGCTTCCGCTTATCATTAATTAACTTCCGTTGTTTACTTTGAAACTTCCGCCTGCCAATGTAAATCTTCCGCCTTTCACTATTAATTTTCCGCAGGTTACTATTGCGTTTCCGTGAGATTTTATGATTTGTTTTGTGGTGTAGTCGTTTTTGCTGACTTTGCGGAATATTTTAAAATTTCTATTTTCATTTTACTTCTTTCTTATTATTATTTCATCTCAAAGTCGGGAGTTTTTATGGAGCAGCTGCACACTTCGGAGCGTTGACTTACCTTTTTTCCACAATTACCTTTATCTTTTTTGGTTGTAGCATTTTATTTCAAGCAAGAACCAAAAATAGTAACAAGACACCGAAAATAGTAACACTAATTTTCTATTTTTACAACTCAATACGGTTTTTCTACAACTCAACTATTTTAATGGTTTCCTTTTTATTTTAAGGTCTAATTTTGTCCTAAATAATAAATAAAGCTATGAAAAATTTAAAAATTAGTTGGTTTGGTTTTTTAGGAATTGCCTTTGGATTTTATGGTTGTAGTGATGATTCTTCTTCAGATTCTTCAACTACATTTGAAGTTCCTGCGGTATATAAAAAAATATATGGAGCAACAAGCATTACGAGTGATGGCACTTATATTTATATCAAAACTAAAGATTTACCCGATCATAAAACGCCTTATTATGCAGCTTCAAATAGTTTATATGAAGCCTATTCTGGAACTACTTTTGGAGGCAACAACTTTGTTCAAAATCCAAATATGATTCTAGAACAAACGGCTACTATCAAAATTCCTTTGAATCCTGTGGCTGCTGCTTCGCATGTTGCAACACCGCTTGGGCCTATTGGAATTGCTATTAATGGTGTGCCTTTTTTCAATCAATATGCAGGACCAAACAATCAGGCATTGACCAGTGAAATTGCTTCTTTTGATAAATATTACGGACATCCGCAAGAACAAGGAGTTTATCATTATCATGTGGAACCTTTATATTTGACTACCGTAAAATCTACAAAATCGGGTTTAATGGGGTTTTTATTAGATGGATTTCCAGTATATGGTCCGCAGGAAGAAAACGGAAGTGTGGTTTCCAATGCAAATCTAGATGCCTATCACGGACATACTCATGCTACTGCTGATTTTCCAAATGGAATTTATCATTACCATTTTACGGCTGAAGCGCCTTATCTAAATGGAAATGGGTTTTATGGAACTCCAGGAACCATTTCGCAATAAATGAAAATCCTTTTTTACACATTCCTGTTGCTTTTGACTTTTTCTTGTGCTAAGAAGGAGTCAAAAGTTCCTGATATTTTTCAGCTGAAATCGGCTAATTCTATCACTCAGAATAATGATGTGCTGTATTGGAAAAAAAAGAAATTTTCGGGGTATTGCTTTGAATTGAATTCCAAAAATGATACGCTCCTTTTAGAAGGTTATGTTAATGGTTTGCTACATGGGGTTTGCAAAAAATGGTATCCCAACAAACAACTTCAAGAAGTGCGTTTTTATAAAAACGGAAAAAAAGATGGCAAACAAATGGGTTATTGGGAAAATGGAAATAAACGCTTTTCTTTTTTTTGTAGCAACGAAGCTTATGAAGGAGAATTGAAAGAATGGACTTTTGACGGCAAATTGATTCATCATGGGCATTATGAAAATGGTCAAGAAGAGGGAAGCCAAAAATTATGGTATAACAATGGCAAAACCAGAGCCAATTATGTGATTATTAAAGGAAAAAGATATGGATTATTGGGAACTAAAAATTGCAAAAATGTATCGGATAGTATTTTTATTGTGCAGTAGTTTGCTTTTCTTGCAATGCAAAAAGGAACAAACAGCAACGATCAAGTTGCCCTATTACAATCAACCGGATTTTACGCCTTTGTTTCTTGAAAACGAAGCAGAAATAACGGAAAAAATCACACATACAATTGCAGATTTTTCATTTTTAAATCAAGATAGTACACTGATTACACAAAAAAACATTGAAGGTAAAATACATGTTGCTAATTTTATTTTTACAACTTGTGGAAGTATTTGCCCTAAAATGACTACTCATCTAAAAATTGTAAACGACAGTTTGAAAAACCATTCCGATATCGTTTTGCTTTCTTATTCGGTTACCCCTTGGATTGACACGCCTTCTGTTTTCAAAGCTTATAAAGCAAGAAACAAAATCACCAATCCAAACTGGCATTTTCTAACGGGGTCTAAAAATGCTATTTATCGTTTGGCTCGAAAATCCTATTTTGCAGAAGAAGACATTGGTTTTAGTAAAGATAGTACGGAGTTTCTTCACACGGAACATTTTTTACTAATTGATAAAACCAAAAGAATACGAGGAATTTACAACGGAACCTTAACCCTTGAAATGCAACAAATGCTCGAAGATATTAAAATGTTAGAAAAAGAATAAAATTAGCAAATAATGAAAAAAAAGATGTTATTACTACTGATTACTGCAATCAGTTTTGCACAAAACAACAAACAAAACATTCGAGGTATGGTTGTTGATAAATTATCGCAAACACCTTTAATTGGGGCAACAATCAATCTGGTAAATACCGAAAAAAATGCCATAACCGATGAAAAAGGGAATTTCCAATTAGGGGATTTAACACCCGATAGATACGATTTAAAAATTTCTTTTTTAGGGTATAAAGATATTATCTTTCCCAATGTAATTGTAACTTCCGGTAAAGAAGTGATTCTAGACATTGCCATGGAAGAATCCTATCAAAAACTGGACGATGTAATTGTAACTGCTAAAAACAATTCAGGAACCATAAACAAATTGGCAACGGTGAGTGCAAGAACATTTTCTACGGAAGAAGTCAATCGATTTGCTGGCGGTCGGAGTGATGCTGCCCGTTTGGTTTCTAATTTTGCTGGTGTAAGTGCCACAAACGACAACAGAAATGACATTGTGATTCGAGGCAATTCGCCCATTGGTGTCCTTTGGCGAATTGACGGAATGAGTGTTACCAATCCCAATCACTTTGCAACAGCTGGAACAACGGGTGGTGCGGTAAGTGCCATAAATACCAATTTCTTAAAAAATTCTGATTTTTTCACATCCGCTTTTCCTGCAGAATATGGAAATGCAACTTCGGGTGTTTTTGATTTGGGTTTCAGAAACGGAAACAACAAAAAAAGAGAAACAACCATTCAATTGGGTGTTATAACAGGTGCTGAAATTACTACCGAAGGTCCAATTAGTAAAGAAAAAGGTTCTTCTTACTTGATTGGTTATCGTTATACATTAGCCAGTTTAGCACAAGCAGTTGGAGTAAATATTGGGACAACAGCAACTCCTTCTTTTCAAGATTTGTCATTCAAAATAAATGGAGGAACATCATCTATTGGAAAATTTTCTGCTTTTGGTGTATTGGCTACATCAACTATAAGTTTGGATAATGGAGGCGGTCTTTTTGGTGGAAATGGTTCTGTCGATTTAGGAAGTAAAATTGGTATTTTTGGAGTAAATCATTTCAAACAAATTAATGCCAATTCTAATATTAGTACCACCATCGGATTAAATTATTCGCAATCAGAACAAGATAATTCAGATACTAATAAAATGACAAATGTTTCTATTCAAACAGAAGAAATTAATTTCAAAAATTCTGGAATTGTAATAGCTACAAATTATAGTTCTAAATTAAATTCTAATTTATTCTTAAAAGCAGGATTACAAAATGAATTTATTGGAACTGATCAATTTTATAGATATAGAAAGAACGAAATGGAACCTTGGACAAAGCAATTAGACGGAAAAAACAATACAAGTTTAAGTCAAGGTTATTTACATTTAAAATACAGATTTGGAGAGAAAACCACCTTAAATACTGGTTTACATTCACAATATTTTTATTTAAACAATTCGATTTCATTAGAACCAAGATTAGGATTAATTTACAATGTAAATAATAAAAGTAGTCTTAATTTTGGATATGGATTACATGCACAAAATCAACCTATTGCTACCTATTTTGTTCAAAATACGGATGCTAATGGAGTCATTACACAAACTAATAAAAATTTAGATTTTACAAAAAGTCATCATTTCGTTTTTGGATACAATAGCAACCCATTCAAGGATTGGCGCATAAAAGCAGAAGCTTATTATCAATATTTATATGATGTTCCAGTAAATAATTTCTCAAGTGATTATTCCATTTTAAATACGGGTGCGAGTTTTAAATTAGATTTAGAAGACAATTTAGTAAACTCTGGAACGGGAAAAAATTATGGTGTAGAACTAACTGTTGAAAAATTCTTTAGTAAAGGATATTATGGATTATTTACTTCATCAATATATGATTCTAAATATGTAGCGAGTGATGGTATTGAAAGAAATACCGCATTTAATGGAAAATATGTATTCAACATGTTAGGTGGTAAAGAATGGAAAATTGGAAAAGAAAATAAAAATATTTTTTCTTTAGACGTAAAATTTACAAACGCTGGTGGAAGAGCATACACTCCAATCGATTTGGCAAGTTCACAAGCTGCTAGTACAGAGGTGCTTTCAACAAATGTATATTCTGATTTTTATAAGAATTATTATCGTTTAGATATCAAAGCAGGATATGTAATCAATAGTAAAAACAAAAAATTATCGCAAACTATTTCGCTTGATGTTCAAAATGTTACTAATCATCAAAATATATTTTCTCAATCCTTTGACCGTCAAAAAAATAATTTGAATACAACCTATCAATTGGGACTTTTTCCAAATTTATTGTATAAAATTCAGTTTTAAAGAATAAATAAGAAATTGAAAATAAATACTTTACAATTCAATATGGTTTTTCAACAACTCAACAATTTTAACCCTTTAACTGTATTATATAGTTCCTATTTTTGTCAATAATTAAAATATAAATATAATGAAAAATTTAAAATTTATTACAATAATAAACATTGCAATAGCTAGCATTATTATTGGTTGCAGTAAACCAGATGATAATTCATCTACAATTAGTGGTGATTTACAAGTAGTTCCACGAGCAGCAGCTTATGCTGGATGTTATCCAATTGTAGGTACTAACCAAACTGGAATTTGGGATGCCACTGGCAACAGTATCACACCTGTTCTAGGAGAAGCTTTTTACGGTCAAGATGCTCAATTTACACATACAACTCCTAACTATACTTTAAGTGGTGATGGTAAAACTGTAAAAGATGAAGTTACTGGCTTAACTTGGCAAAAAACTTATGACAGTGGCACTTATTATTGGGCTTCAATCCAAACTGTAGTTGACAATTTAAACAGTCAAAACTATGGTGGCTATAACGACTGGAGAGTGCCAACTATCAAAGAACTTTACTCACTATGGAATGGAAATACGGGTTGGCCTTGGATTAATACAAACTATTTTGATATTACCTATAGCAGCGAGCAGGAACTTAGCCACGCAATTTTTTGGAGTAGCGACAAATATACCGGAGTAATGGGCAATATAAGTGCAGGTGGGGAAACACCTGGAGCAGAACTGGCTTTCGGTGTAAATTTTGGCACCGGGCATATTAAATCATATAGTATCAAAGTAGGTCCAAAGCATCAGGTTCGTTGTGTACGTGGCAATCTTTCGTATGGTGTCAATTTATTTCAAAACAATAATGATGGCACTATTTCCGATTTAGCTACTGGTTTGATGTGGCAACAAAACGACAATGGTTCTGGAATGGATTGGGAACATGCTTTGGCTTATGCACAAACAATGAATAATGCAAATTATCTAGGGCACAACGATTGGCGTTTACCTAATACAAAGGAATTACAAAGTCTTGTAGATTACAAGCGTTCGCCTTATGCAACCAACTCAGCCAATGTGGGCCCAGCAATAAATGCACTTTTCAGTTGTACTGGTATTCTAAACGATGGAGGAAAAGCAGACTATCCTTATTATTGGACAAGTACTTCGGCAATTGCAAATCCAGCTGACACTCATACAAGTGCTTGGTACGTAGCATTTGGACAGGCAGAAGATGGAAACGGAGAAAATCTTCACGGTGCTGGTGCAGTGCGTTTTGATAAAAAGATAGTTGGCACTGGCGCAGGAGAAGAAAGAGTATTGAACTATGTGAGATTGGTGAGAAATAGTAATTAATTTACAAATTGGTTCTACCATGAAATGTGTGGGTTTCTAATAAAAATTAAAAGCAACAATTTAACCCATTAAGAAATTAAGTTAATTAAGGCTTAATGAAACTTAATGCCTTAATGGTTCAAAATAAAATTAATAAATTAAAATTGGAAACCCACACAATAAGTGATAGAACCCAAAAATTTAAAATATGAAAACGAAAACGGCATTTATCGTATTATTTATTAGTTTATTTTCAACTATTTGTTTGGCACAGCCCAAAGGAAAAGAACACAAACCTCCCACTATTGAAGAACGCTTGAAAATGGTTAACGAAAAAATTTGTCAGCCACTCAAACTCGACAAAAATCAAACGGCAAAAGTAAGTGTTGCTTTCAAAGATTTTTTTACAGAAATGGATAAATTAATGGATTTCAAAACAAATCCACCACGTATGCCCGAAAAATCAAAAGTAGATGCACTAGCTAAAATTAGGGACAATAAAATTAAAGCAGTCATCCCTGAAAATGTATTTCAGAAGTACATCGAACTCGAAAAAAGGACTCGTCCGCCTCACGAAGGAAACCCTCCAAAGTAATAAATGGTTTATCAAATGGCTATGATATTGTTTTCCAATTAACAACTAATCTGTAAACAGTTTTTATTTCCAAATTTTATTTATAAATTGCATTTTTTTAAGCAAAAATCATGAAAAATTCCAAATTCAAAATAATAAACAAATTAGGTATTGCGATTGCAATAACACTTTTTTTTAAAATCATTTTTTTTCGAATTGAAGAATTTTTTCAATGGGATTTACTCTTTATTATTGCGATTATATTGATTATTTGGCAAGGAAATGAATATGTCGATAACTTGCTCAATAAGAGATATCCTTGGATTAAAAACGCAAGAAAAAGGCTGATTATTCAAGGTTTAATTTCGTTTGTTTATACCTCAATTACCTTGTTTGCTTTGATGTATTTGCTACATCAATTACGGTTTGGTGACGGCCGAATTATTAATCGCAAAATGATGGAAATATTTCCACCAGCCATTCTTTTTTCTTTTGCCCTTTTGGCAGTAAAAATAGGAAGCGAGTTTTTCATAGCTTTAAAAAACAGTCTAATTGAAATAGAAAAGCATAAAACAGAAAGTGCTAATGCACAATTACAAAACTTAAAAAACCAATTGAACCCACATTTTCTTTTCAATAATTTAAGTGTTTTAACTTCATTAGTTCATAAAAATCAGGATAAAGCAATAGATTTTATTAATGAATTGGCTAAAGTATATCGCTATGTTTTAGATACTAAAAGTTCTGAATTAGTTACGTTACAAGAAGAAATAACGTTTTTAAATCATTATATTTATTTACAAAAAATTAGATTTGAAGACCGAATTTCATTTGAAATAAAGATTGAAGACCGTAAACAAACTGACTATTTATTACCAATGTGTTTGCAAATGTTGGTAGAAAACACCATTCAGCATAACGAAACATCACAAGCTAATCCGTTAGAAGTTATCATTTATACCGAAAATAATTCGTTAATTATAGAAAATCCTATAAAACTACGAAGTAATATCGCTAACAGTACAAAGACAGGATTGAAAAATATTGAAATGCGTTATTCTTTTTACACGGATGAAAAAGTGATGGTTATTAATAATGGAAAAGTTTTTAAAGTAATTTTACCTTTAATACAAAGAAAATGAACATTGTAATTATTGAAGACGAGAATTTATCAGCTGATCATTTAACCAATTTATTGAAAAAAATTGATTTGTCAATAGCTGTAATTAATTATTTTGACACAATTAGTGCTTCTGTAAAGGCTTTCAATGAAGGACTCACTGCTGATTTAATTTTTATGGATATTCATTTAGCAGATGGCAATAGTTTTGAAATTTTTAATCAAGTAAAATTAGAAATTCCGGTTATTTTTACTACTGCCTATGACAATTATGCTATACAAGCATTTAAACAAAATAGCGTTGATTATTTGCTAAAGCCAATTGCTTTTCAAGATTTGAAATTTGCTGTAGAAAAATTTAAAAAACAACAAAAACTAGTAAACAATTTTCTTGTTTCAAGTATCACAAGTGCCTATCAACTAATCAATAAAGAATACAAAACACGGTTTTTGGTCAAGCTTGGTCAAAGCATCGCCACCGTTCCCGTTGAAGAAATTCATCATTTTGAAACCAAAGAAAGCCTTTCTTTTTTAGTTACAAATAAAGGAAACCATTATCCCATCGACTACCCTCTAGATCAATTAGAACCTCTTTTAAATCCAAAAATGTTCTTCCGAATCAATAGAAAAATAATTTTACACATTCAAAGCATCGAAAAAGTAACTACCTATTTCAACAGCAGATTGGCAATTAGTACCAAATATATCGACAGCGAATCCCGAATTGTGAGTAGAGAACGCGTTACTGATTTTAAAAAATGGTTGGATAATTAATAATAAAATCAATAAGAACATTAATACTTGGATAACAAACATTACTAAAGAAAAGTCGTTTCCCATTGCAATGTTAAATAAAAAATCACCCTAAATGAAAAAAACAATAGTGCTACTATTTGCGAATATGTTTATTTCTTTCGCACAAAATCCTGCTCAAATTGATTCAAATACTGTAAAAATTGAAATGCTATTCCCAGAAGGCAAAACCAAAGCTTTATTATTAAGCTATGATGACGGAACCATTTATGACAGAAAATTGGTGCAACTCCTAAATAAATACCAACTTATTGGAACGTTTCATTTGAATGCGAACAAACTTGGAACAGCTATACATTTCAATTATTTAGACAAAGAAGAAATAAAAGAGCTTTATAAAGGTCATGAAGTTTCGGCACATTCCGCTAATCACCCCAATTTAGCAGCAATTTCAAAGCAAGAAGTTGTTTATGAAATGGTAACAGATAGAAAAGAATTAGAACGTTTGGTAGAATATCCCGTTAGAGGCATGGCGTATCCTTTTGGAAACACAAATGATCTGGTTGTTGAAACCATTGCAACATTAGGAATTGAATATGCAAGAACTGTGGCTGATACACATCATTTTGAAATTCCTACCGATTTTTTAAGATGGCATCCAACCATTCATCAATTTGGAAAAGCCTATTGGGAACCCAATCAACCTGCGAAAGACAAAATGGAATTAGATAAATTCTATGCCATAATCAACAATTTTTTAACGACAAAGCCACTTTCTGTTTTAAATATTTGGGGACACAGTTGGGAAATGGGTGCCGACCAAAATAAATGGAACGAAACCGAAAAATGCTTCTCCTTATTGGCAAACAACCCTTCCATTCACTACACCAAACAAATTGACTTAGTTGATTATATCAAGGCGTTTAGAAACTTAAAATTTTCTTATGACAAAACTAGCGTAACCAACACAAGTTCAATTCCTGTTTTTCTAAAAAGAAATGAAAAAATCCATAAAATCCCTGCAGGAACCACAATAAAATTTATAGAATAAATTCAAAAGCAACATTCACAATATGCAAAAAAACAAAAGTTCAAAGCAAAAGCGATAGACAAAAAATAGGATATAAACTTAAAACTTAGTATTCAATTTTTTTTTTGGGCGTTCCCTTTCAGGTCGGGCTTTACGTTCCAATCTTTTTTTGCCACATTTCAAAAGAGGTATTCTTGAACTTCAACTTTCTAATTGGGCTGATTTTAGCAAAAAAAAGGATTTCCACTGCAATCCCTAACGCATCTGCATTTCAGTTGAAAATTTATTGAGAATTAAAAATTTTAGGATGTATTTTTGTTAGTTATCAAAGAAAAATGCAATCAAGAACTAAAACGCTATACCATTCTCTTTTAAAATCAAAATAACATCTTCCTCAGAAAGATTGGTTAAAAGAGCTAACTGAGGAATAGAAAAGCCTTTTTTATAGCCATTTAAGATGATTTCAGTATCTCTTTTTATTTTTCCTTTTTCTATGCCGATTTGTTCGCCTTCTATTTTTCCTTCTATTTTTCCTTCTATTTTTCCTTCGTCGTAAGCTTCTGACACTAAGGTTTTTTCGCTAGAAATGGAATCCCAATACCGATCATAAGCCTCTAATTCCGTTTGGGTATAAGCACTTTCTTTGGCATATTCTGAGGCTTCTAAAATTTTAGGTTCTTTCTTAAAATCTTCTGGAATAGCTTCCTGACCGTCTTTAATCTCTGATAAAAACCGAAGCCATAAAACATTTAATTTTTTATCTCTAATTTGCTTGTTTTTAAATTTTGGGAGTTCAATAAAAACAAATTCCAATCCTTCAATTATTTTATCGTAATGTTCCGTGTGGGTAATTTTATAATGATGAAAATAGTGGTCTAATTTGGGTTCAAATACTTCATTTACAATATTTAAGGAATAAACAGGTTCTAAATTTTTATAGACTTCCCCACGCTCAATTTGCTTGATGTAGGCTTTTGAGGCATTAAAAACCACTCTGCTTTTGAAGGAATCTGTCCAAAGCATTTGCATTTCTACAATAAAATGGCGGCCATTACCATCATAACAACGCACATCAACCATAGAATTTTTGAAAACAGGAATGCGAGGAACCAATTCGGTTGGTAAATATTCAATGGTTGTTATAGGCACATCCAATGGCAAAAGCTCATTGAGCAAACTCATCAATAAATGAGGGTGCTCTCCGAAAATTTTCTTGAAAACCAAATCGTTTTTAGGGTCTAAGTAACGCATTATGATATTTTTTACAAAGGTAGTATTTTTTGGTTACATGGCAAAAAATTACTTGAAAAGACAAACCACAACTTTTTAGGATTGTTTTTTTTTTTTTAGTTAGCACGCGAATGGATTCGTATGTTAGCAAGAGATTCTAGTTTTTTAGCACACCCTATTCTGATAATAAACCACAAAACTTCTGGAGAAAATTTGAAAAACTATCGGAATAATATTCTATTTCAGATTCACAAGATATTAATACTGGAATTTCGTAAACCAATTTGTCCGATTTTTTAAATCCATAATAAGTTGGTCCAGCATCCTTTCCAAAAAAAATATATTCTGAAAAAACCGAAGGGTAATTCAACTCATTATGCAAATCGGAATTTATTTCAACAATGTCGGATATTCCATAAAGAACTAAATAACTTTGTTCGTTATAAGTAAATCCTTCACCTCCATCATAAAATTCTAAAAAAGCTAGATAATCCGATGGTAAAATAATAGTAATTGTCTTTTCCTTAATAATCTCTAGTGAAGTAAACTTCTTTATAAAAAAATCGTTTT
>Ga0247722_10000529_pt1 | contig 23259 bp, 28 predicted proteins | sample MSEWelMarce3H_FC_FD_189094 | JGI IMG/M metagenome (GOLD analysis project Ga0247722, IMG submission 189094) | Subsurface sediment microbial communities from gas well in West Virginia, United States - MSEEL Well Study Marcellus 3H_FC | ecosystem: Environmental > Terrestrial > Deep subsurface >... | reverse complement strand
CCCCAAACCCCTACCCAAACTAAAAATTGGCCTGGCGCTTGGGGGAGGAGCGGCCAAAGGCTTTGCCCATATTGGGGTAATTAAAATGCTCGAAGCCAACGGTATTGTGCCAGACGTGGTTTCGGGCACCAGTGCGGGTAGCGTGGTTGGCGCTCTTTACGCATCAGGCATGGATGGCTTTACCCTGCAAGAGCGCGCTTTTGGCCTAGATGAATCACAAATCCGCGATATCAGCCTGCTTTCAGGCGGCTTAGTCAAAGGGCAGAAACTACAAGATTACGTTAATAAGTTAGTCGATAATCGCCCCTTAGATAAGCTCAACAAACCCTTTGCAGCGGTTGCTACAGAACTAGATACCGGTACACGGATTTCTTTTGCACGCGGTAATACCGGGCAGGCGGTGCGCGCATCATCCAGCATTCCAGGCGTATTTGAACCAGTGATGATCAGCGGACGACGCTATGTAGATGGAGGCGTCATTAGCCCCGTACCGGTTGATGCCGCTAAAGAACTTGGGGCGGATTTTATTATTGCCGTCGATATTTCATCAAAAGCCAACGGTAAAAACACGCCCAGTAATATGTTTGGCATCGTCAATCAAGCCGTAATGATTATGGGGCAGAAACTAGGCGAGCAAGAAATGATCCGCGCCGACGTGGTCCTGCGCCCTAAAGTCGGAAAAATTGGTCCAGCAGACTTTGATCAGAAAAACGTGGCCATTTTAGAAGGCGAAAAAGCCGCACTGGCTTCTATTTCTGACATCAAACAAAAAATGCTAGAAAAACAAAAAGCACTGGCGCTAAGTAAGTAAGCTCGCCTCTACCGTACAACAGGCCGTGCAGAAAAGTGATTTTCTTCGCGGCCTTTCCTTTTTTAACATCCACTCACCCAGCTAAGGCCACAGGCAAAGCTGCTCGGGCTGCAACCTTTCCTCCTCAAATCTTGCCCCAATCCCCAGTAGGCGCACTGGCTTTTTACCACGGTCAAAGCCCTCAGCCAATAACAGCCCAAATGTTTCTATCGAAGGATGCAGGCAAACGCACTCGACCGTGGTTTGGCTAAAATCATTAAATTTTATTTTTACAAAGGCCTTATGCTGACGATCGCCACTGGCACGCTGCATACGCAGCTGCCAATCACTCACTAAAGCGGGCAAAGCTTGGTAGCAGGCCGCTAAATCAGGCAGATCATGATTAAACGTGTTTTCTACAGAAAGTGATTTTCGCCGCTCATCAGCAGCAACTGGGCGCAAATCAACGCCTCTGCACTGCTCAAATAGCTGGCTACCAAATTTACCAAACTCACGCAGTAATCGCTCTAATGGCCAAGCCTGTAAATCTGCACAGCAGTATGCGCCCTGCCTTGCTAACCGAGCAGCCGTTACCTTGCCAACACCCCAGAGTTTTTTCAGCGGCAGGCTCAGCATAAAAGCATCAATATCTTGAGGGCGGATCACAAACTGGCCGTTGGGCTTGTGCCAATCACTGGCAATTTTAGCCAACAGTTTATTAGGCGCTATCCCTGCGCTGGCGGTGATGCCCACTTCGGCAGCAATACGCTCACGAATCTCTAGTGCCATTCTAGAAGCGCTGCCTTGGCAGTTGGATAAGCCCGTTACGTCTAAGTAGGCTTCATCTAAAGACAAAGGCTCAATTCTATCGGTGTAATCTGCAAAGATGCTTCGCATGGCCTGCGATGCGGCACGGTAGCGGGGGAAATCAGGAGGAAGCAAAACTAAATTTGGGCAGGCTTGCTGCGCCCGATAAGTGGACATCGCCGAATGCACGCCAAACTCACGCGCTGGATAGTTACAAGTTGCAATCACGCCACGCCGATCGGCGGCTCCACCAATAGCAAGCGGCACATCGCGCAAAGCTGGCTGATCGCGCATTTCTACCGCAGCATAAAAGCAATCGCAATCAATATGGATAATCTTGCGCTGAGCGTACACGGCATAATCCAAGGGGAATCTGTGCCATTATTGTACGATCGTTCTATAAAAATGTCAGCATGATCATCATTGATGCTGATGTAAGGCTAATAGATCAAAGAGCTCAGGCTCAAAATACTCGCCTTTTTCATCCCAATGCCGCAATTGAAAAGCGAGCTTTTCTAAGGAAATCTGCCCAACAGCAAAGCGATCACGCGTTCTTTTAAGCTGTTGTGCCTGGCCTAGATAAAAAGCGCGCCGGTCTTCTACTTCTTTTCTTTCCCGCTGATGCGCCCCGCGTGATAAATGCAGCCAAATGACTAAGGGCGCGGCTGCCCACCACCACTCCATAAATAAACAAATCAAGGCCAATAGGGCCAAGCCTATATACCAACACTGATCTGCAAATTCAAAATTTGGCAGCCAATTAGATAAAGAAGGCCAACGGCGCTTTAGTAAAGAAGCGGTCAGTTGATCGTCTAATGCATCATGTTTTTTACGTGCCAACCCCGTATCCAATGCCAGCGTGACGTACCACTGTGAAATCAACGGGCAATACAACCAAGGAGAAGCAAGATAGCGCTGCATATGCTCGCTTAACTGCACTCGAAAGGCTTCGCTAAGCAAGGGGGGCACGCTGTCATTTTGTGATTCGCCATGCGCATGCTCAACCAGCAAAGGGTAACCGGCCACATCGGTCAACTCACGACGGCGGTTAGACAATAAATCAGGTGCAAGTGCTAAGTCAGGGTGATCAAGGCGAACATAATGAAACAGCAGTTTTTCCATCATAGAAAAATCTGGCGTCTTACCCTGCTCATTTTTGAGTTGATTGCGTAACCGTGCGATTTCCTCGGTGATAGCAGCCCCAATTGGCGCAGCTTCTGGTACCCATGCAAAACGTAATAGGTTTTCTGCCTTATAAAAGGCTTCTTCGTATTGACGGGCATAGCCGTCGTAATACATGCCCATTGCTTCAGCATCACGCGTTTTATCGCCAGTTAATAAAGGCGGAGTAGGGGGAGAACGCTTTAAATCCAAACAAATGCGGTTTGCATTCGTTTCCAGCTCTGGCGCAACTCCTGCCCGGGCAAATAGCGGATCAAGCTCGCGCTTTTTTTGCCTAGCCTGCTCCAACGCTTTCCAAACACCCCATTCCGCCATTATTTTCCTCATGCTTAATTACATCATTATCAAAAAAAAATTAAAGTCGTGATCACTCACGCCCCGTTAGACTTTTCAGCGTTACTCAATTCGGCAAGCCTGTGCAAAATCTAAACGTGGATTTCTTGGATATAGCTGAGTCTTATCCCCATAGCCTAAATTAATTAAGAAATTAGCGCGCCACTGACTACCGGCAAAAAATATCTCATCTACTTTCGCTTGATCAAAACCTGACATTGGGCCGCAGTCTAAACCTAATGCACGCGCTGCCATAATTAAATAAGCACCTTGCAAACTGCCATTTCTTTGCACCGTGCTATTTATTGCCGCTTCATTACCAGCAAACCAACTTTTGGCATCTGCTTGTGGGAACAGCGTGGGAAGTTGTTCATAAAACTCTAAATCATGCGCTACGATCACGGTGACAGGTGCCGACATGGTTTTTTCAACATTGCCTTCACTCAAGCTTGGCTTTAATTTCGCTTTTGCCTCTGGCGATTTAACAAAAATAAACCGTGCAGGCGCTGCATTGGCTGAAGTAGGCGCCCACTTTAGTAAATCATATAACTGCTGCAATATTTCATCACTCACCGGCTTATCTTGCCAAGCATTGTGAGTGCGAGCTTCGGTAAATAATTGTGCGCATGCTTTTGCATCGATACTCAAAGTCATCATTTTTTATCCTTGCGTTGTAAGCGAGACTCTAAAGCCTCACAGAGTTTTTCTAAAATACTGATACGGGCTTGATATTTATTATTGGCCCCAATCATGTGCCAAGGCGCACTCAAGGTATTGGTACGATCAATCATATCGCTAGCAGCCACGATATATTCATCCCATTTATCGCGATTACGCCAATCCTCATCAGTGATTTTAAAACGTTTAAATTCAATTTTTTCGCGCTCTTCAAAACGCTTTAATTGCTCATCTTTACTAATAGCTAACCAGAATTTCAGCACAATGCTGTTCGCGGCATCTAGCTCGGCTTCGAAATCGTTAATTTCGTTATACGCACGCATCCAATCGGCCCGAGCTGCAAAGCCCTCTACCCGCTCCACCAATACGCGGCCATACCATGAACGATCAAAAATAGTCATGCGCCCATGCTGCGGAACATGCCGCCAAAAACGCCACAAATAGGGCTGAGCACGTTCTTCCTCAGTAGGCGCGGCAATCGGAATTACTCGATACTGCCTTGCATCCAAGGCGGCAGTGATACGCCGAATACTGCCCCCTTTACCAGCAGCATCCATGCCTTCAAACACCAACGTGACCGACATTTGTTTAAATTTAGGGTGCCGGGTTAATAGATTTAAGCGCCCTTGCAAATCCTCTAATTTTTTTGTGTATTCAGCCTTACTTAGATTGCTGCCTAATTCTAATTTATCAAGTAATCGCAACCCATCGATTGAGGGTAAGAGTGGCGCAGCTTCAACACGCTTTTGCATTTGTGTGCCACGCTCTAAATGATGCTTGATTGCTTCTTCAACTTGCTTTCCCACCGTTAGCGAGCGGTAGTTTGCGTCGGAGCCTTCAATCACTCGCCATGGCGCATCGGCCAGATTAGAGCGCATTACCATCGCCAACTGCGCCTTCATAATCTGATCGTAATACTTTAAAAATTGCCGATCTTGCTCAGTCACCCGCCACGCGGTGCGATCGTCAGCTTCTAGCTTTTTAATACGCTTTTTCAACTCGTCCTTGGGAAGGTGTAACCAAAACTTCAGCAGCAATACGCCTTCATCAGCAAGCATTTTTTCAAAACGCGCAATGCGTTCTACCTCATGCTCAAACTGCCCAGAGTAAGCTTCTTGCAAGTAATCCCACATCGGCCCCGCATACCAGCCACCAAACATCAGCGCAATTTTTCCCTTAGGCGGCAGTGCTCGCCAAAAGCGCCACATTGCAGGTCTTGCTAGCTCTTCATCACTTTTTACCCCAAAGGCATGACTTTCAATCAACCGAGGATCTAGCCACTCCAGTAATAAATTAGCCGTTTCTGCCTTACCCGCAGTGGGCACGCCTCCCAATAGAATCACCACAGGGAAATTAGCCTGCTCTTTCAATTGATATTGCACGGCGAGCAACGCTTCGCGCAATAAAGGCTCTTGCTCTTTATAAACGACTTTATCTACTTTATGGCCTAACTGTGCAGATTCAAACATAGCCTAACCCCTGAGTTGAGTAAGCTCATTATCAGTCAGGAGTACGGAACTACACCAGCCCCAATATGACTTAACCTAAACCAGCGAACTACAGACGAAAAAAAAGGAAGCAAGCTTCCCTTTTTGCACCGCCACAAAGCGATTTAAACCGAAAATGAAGAACCACATCCACAGGTAGTCGATGCATTCGGGTTTTTGATGGTGAACTGCGAGCCCTCAAGGCTTTCCACGTAATCAATCTCAGCACCTACCAAGTATTGATAGCTCATTGGATCAACCAGCAGAGTCACACCGTTTTTTTCGACGGGAGTATCGTCTTCATTGGTGATTTCGTCAAAAGTAAAACCATACTGGAAGCCAGAACAGCCGCCGCCGGTTACAAATACACGAAGTTTAAGATCCGGATTGCCTTCTTCGATAATCAGATCGCGCACTTTTTCCGCAGCAGAATCAGTGAAAACAAAGGGGATTGGCATGTCGGTCACAGTGTTCATGGGACACTCCAAAAAATAGTTGACTAAAAGGATAAGGTATTATCTACCGTGCAAGCCACAGCGGTCAATCTTGGCTAGTGGTAACGGTCAATTTTTCAGTGTAGCCACACTGGCTGGCTCGACTTCCTCACGCTGGCCATTGCTTAAATATAGCAATTTGCCCTCGATCATCGCACCAGCGTGCATTTCTAATGTTTTATAACTTAAGTCGCCAATAATGCGCGCCTTGGCTTGTAATTCAACGTACTGAGTGACTTCTATCGGCCCAATAATTGCTCCATTATGGATAAGATGAGAGCACTGCACGCTTCCTTCAATACGTGCTTTTTCACTGACTACCAAAGTACCATTTTTAGCGTCACTCGCTGAAACACGGCCAAGCACCGTGCCATCAATTCTTAAGCCGCCAGTAAAACTAATATCGCCGGTCACCGTTGTGCCTTGGCCAATCAGGCTATCAATTTTGGTCGAGCCTTTTTTATTTTTAAACACGATCATCCTCCTTTCTTTTGGCAGCTGGCAATCGCCTGCTTATTACTATCGGTAAATACACGCGCTTCAAATACTTGTGGCACTGCGCCAACCGGCAAAGTGAGCTCGCCTTCTTGCCGCAAATAATGACTAAACTTTACAGTTAAAGGCTCAATCTGCTGGCTCTGACGTTTACCGTGCTCTTGAAACTGCACACTCGCTTGCAAGCGGCCAGCAAACTCAGTGCTACGATCCATACCCTGCACTAATAAGAGTCGATAGCGCCAACGCCCAGCTCCTACAGATTGCAACTCACATGCGCTAAAGCTAACCGCTCGACTACGATCATTGCTTTGCAATAGCGATTCAAAAAAAGCCAAGGTTTCTTGCTTGCCCGCCAACTCGCCTTGAGCCGCGGTCAATGCTTGTAGCAAGCCATTACGCTCGCCTTGCCCTACTTTAATTTGTTGCTCTAGCAACTGCTGTTTGGCCTGCACCGCGCCCAGTTGCTCGGATTGACTAGCTAAACGTTGCACTTTTTCGGCAGCGCTAAGCGCATTACGATTCAATGCATATTGGAAGCCTAAATAGCCCCCCAAACCCAAGAGCGAAGCGCTAATACAGAGCAAGAAAAAAATACGCAGTAAGCGACCACGCCAACCTATTACCGGCTGCAGCGACAAAGGCGCGGCGGTGAGCCGAGCTCGTTGTAAACGATAAAAACGTTTAATAGGCACTTAAGGCAGTAATGGAACGATGTCGAGACCCATACTTTCAGGTAGATCGAACAAGATATTCATATTCTGCACGGCCTGGCCTGCAGCACCTTTCACAAGGTTATCGATTGCAGACAAGACCACCACAGTATCCCCCCCCTGTGGGCGATGCACCGCTATTCGGCAAGTATTTGCACCGCGTACTGAGCGTGTTTCTGGATGCGATCCCGCAGGCAACACATCCACAAAGGCTTCATTTTGATAACGCTGCTCAAACAAGGCTTGCAGATCAACGTCTTTAGTGAGCTTTGCATAGAGGGTAGCGTGAATGCCACGAATCAACGGCGTTAAATGCGGAACAAAAATTAAATCTACCGAAGCCCCTGCTGCACGTGCTAAACCTTGGCGAATTTCCGGCAAATGCCGATGCCCAGCCACGCCATAGGCTTTAAAATTGTCCCCAGCCTCAGCAAATAAAGAGCCTACTTCGGCTTTACGCCCGGCGCCCGATACTCCAGACTTGCAATCAGCAATCAGGCTAGTCGTATCAATCACGCCCGCCTCAATCAGCGGTAAAAAGCCAAGCTGCACGGCCGTTGGGTAACAACCAGGATTAGCAATTAAGCGAGCGCCTTTGATTGCAGCACGGTTGATTTCTGGCAAGCCATAGACGGCTTCTTCAACTAACTCTGGCGAGGCATGCTGCATGCCATACCATTTAGACCATTCAGCAAGATCTTTAATACGGTAATCTGCCGCCAGATCAATCACTTTAACACCAGCATCTAGCAGCTCACGCGCTTGCTGCATGGCAATGCCATTGGGGGTGGCAAAGAACACAACATCGCACTCAGTAAGGCGGGCTTCTTCAGGTGTAGAGAAGACCAAATCGACCCAGCCACGCAGGCTTGAGTACATTTCGGCCACTTTCATACCGGCTTCTTTACGTGAAGTCACGGCTTGCAAGTTCACATCCGAATGACGGGCCAGCAAGCGTAGTAGCTCTACACCGGTATAACCCGTACCACCAACAATCCCCACCTTAATCATGTTTTGTCGTCTCTTTTGCTAGATTTGGCAAATACAGGCTGTATTTGCCCGATACAAGGGAATATAAAGCCGAACCTGTAAGCGCGTCTAGTTTGTAAGTGAATTTGTTTTAGAATAAAATTTCTAAACAGTACAAAACACAAAAGCCACCCGAGGGTGGCTTTTGTAGAAAGCAGTACCAGCGAATTAACGCTTGGAGAACTGTTTGCGACGACGAGCGCCGTGCAGACCCACTTTCTTACGTTCAACTTCACGAGCATCGCGAGTAACAAGACCTGCTGCTTTGAGGCTGCCTTTAAGAGCTGCATCAAATTCAATCAGAGCACGAGTTACACCGTGACGGATCGCACCGGCTTGGCCGGTTTCACCACCACCAACAACATTAACCATAATGTCGAAGGATTCGAGGTTTGCGGTCAATTCTAGAGGCTGGCGAACGACCATGCGACTAGTTTCGCGAGGAAAGTAAGAATCAACCGGCTTGCCGTTGACTATGATATTGCCGCTACCCTTGGCTACGAACACACGAGCAACTGCGCTCTTGCGACGGCCGGTACCGTAATAGTATTTACCTACCATGATACAAATTCCTTAGTAGAAAACGCGTTAACGCTTAGATAGAAAAGGCTTTAGGCTGTTGCGCGGTATGCGGATGTTCGCTACCTGCATAAACCTTCATCTTTTTGATCATAGCGTAGCCGAGAGGACCCTTTGGAAGCATGCCCTTAACAGCCATTTCTAGCACGCGACCCGGGAATTTTTCTTGCATCTCGGAAAAGGTGCGCTGGTAAATACCACCTGGGTGACCAGTATGGCGGTAGTAAATTTTATCTGTTGCTTTGTTGCCGGTTACGCGGATCTTGTCTGCGTTCACCACCACGATGTGGTCACCACAGTCTACGTGAGGGGTGTACTCGGCTTTGTGCTTGCCACGCAGGCGTTTAGCGACTTCAGCCGCGAGACGACCGAGAACCATATCGGTAGCATCAACAACGAACCACTCGCGCTTAACTTCGTGCGGCTTGGCAGAAAAGGTTTTCATGACTGCTCTTCCACGTTACGATTTTGAGAAAGTCGCGGATTTTATCTGAATCCGCATTCACTTGTCAAATCTGGTGACGTGCCATTTTGAAAATATGTTCCAAAATTGACCACGTCTAAAAAAAACGCAACCCAATTGGATTGCGTGAAATCCCACCAAAATGGAGGATGGAGGAGACAACAACAAAGTAAAAAACACTCTGATGTTAGGCGCATTATCGCGTGAGACAGAAAGCATGACAAGACATTTTTGTAATGCAAAAGACTAAGTGTCGCAATTTGCATGCAGCAAATGAGATGAATCATGCGTTAAAATCCCCGCTAATAAAGGGAGAAGCACATGAAAGTACGCGTGAAATGGGTAGAAGAAGTGAGCTTTTTAGCGCAGTCTGAATCGGGTCATTCGGTACTAATGGATGGCCCTCCAGCGGGTGGGGGCCGCAATTTAGGCCCAAGACCGATGGAAATGGTGCTGATGGGCACGGCAGGATGCTCGACCTACGATGTGATCCATATCTTAAAGAAGAGCCGTGCCGATGTTAGGGACTGCGTAGTAGACGTTGATGCAGAGCGCGCAGAAACCGAGCCTAAAGTGTTTACTAAAATTCATTTACATTACACCGTTACTGGCAAAGGTTTAAAGCCAGAACAAGTGGAAAGAGCCATCAAGCTTTCTGCTGAAAAATATTGCTCGGCCTCGATTATGCTAGCAAAAAGTGTGCTGATTACACACGATTTTGAAATACTTGAAGCTGCATAAAAAAACGCGCCATTGGCGCGTTTTTTTCTTAATGACCTGCGTCTATTCTTTTAACAAGAGACTGTATTTTTTCAGGCTCGGTATTTTTTTCAGATTTGGTATATAGCCACACATAGGGCAAACCGACAAAAATAGCCCCGCCAACTAAATTCCCCAAGGTAACGGGCACTAAGTTAGCTATGAAAAAGTGACTCCAAGTCACATCAAAACCCGCCAACATCGCCGCAGGAATAAAGAACATATTTGCAATACTGTGCTCCATGCCTAAAGCCACAAAGCCCATCACCGGCAGCCAAATCCCCACCATTCTGCCTAAAGTATCTTTAGCCGAATAACCTTGCCACGTTGCAATACAGACCAAAAGATTAGCTAACACCCCGCGCATAAAGCTCACCATAAAGGGGTTTTCTAATTTGTGGTGCGCCATACTCAGCAGATATTGAGTCCACGGCTGATCAGGGGTAAATAGATCGGTAGCGCTGGTGTAAGCCCATGCTGCAAAGCATGCGCCCATAAAATTACCTAAATAGGAAACACACCAAACACGCACAACCGTTTTAGGGCTGACATTTTTACGCCATAAAGCCACCACTTGCGTAGCGCAATTAGATGTAAATAAATCAGTACCAGTTAACACCACCGCAATAAACCCCAGTGGGAAAACGGCGCCAAACAACAGTTTAACCAGCCCGGGATTACTTGCTTGCAGAGCAGGCGAACCACCCGCAACCACTAAGGCTAACAGGCCGCCCAGCCCGATATACACGCCTCCCATAATGGCCATCACCAGCAATCTGGAAAAAGGTAGTGCAGCTTTCTCTGACGCAGCGTGATCGACATAATCAACAACCTGTGCAGGTGAATTCATTTCCGACATAAATAGCCCCAAATAACGTAATAACGTGAATCGTTAATCAGCGTTATATCTGTAAGCCTAGCTACAAATCTGTAAACTATTTACTCGTCATACACCCTATTTAAACTTGCTCTGATTTAGCGCAAATTTTAGACACGATAAGAAAGTGAAGTCATCACAATTGAGCTGAGTTGCATCGCTTTTGCGATCGGAAATGGCAGCGCTGCCGCACCTAGCTCTTCGGCTTTTTCGGCATGATGCGTTTCATCAATATGCATTTGCGCCACAATCGCGCGGCTTTTTGCGTCTTGTTCTGGTAGCTGGCTCAGGTGCGATTGCAAGTGTTCTGCAACTTGGCGCTCAGTTTCAGCCAAAAAGCCCAGATTCCACTTGTCCCCGATCACCCCCGCCGCAACCCCAATCGCCAACGAGCCGGCGTACCACAGTGGGTTGAGCAAGCTTTTATGGCTACCTAAATCAGCAATCCTTGCCTCAGTCCAAGCTAGATGCTCAACTTCTTCGTGTGCCGCTTCACGCAGTGCATCACGGGTAGCAGGATTACGCGCGGTGAGGGCTTGGCCTTGATAAAGCGCTTGAGCGCACACCTCGCCACAATGATTGACCCGCATCAAACTCGCAGCATGCTGCTTTTCTGCCGCGCTCATTTCCAACTCGGCAACGCTGGCATCAGGATGAGGGCGCTCGCTCTGTGCAGACGCGGCTAGGGTTCTAAGCACGGTATCAAATTCAGAAATAAACTGATCGATTGAAGGTAATTTCAGCATGGTGGACACTATCCTTGGAATATTGTGATTTTACCCCAGAAAAGCCGCAGATACCGAGCACAGCAAAGACCGGCTTGGCTTGCTGAGGGAGAAGGTCTGCTATAATTGCCCCGAATTTTCACCTCAATCCTTTTTGCAGGAATGCACGATGAAACGTTTTATTATTGCAACGAGCCTTGTCTTAGCTAGCCTGAGCGTATTTGCCGCGAATCCACAGGTAGAATTGATCACGTCAAAAGGTAAGGTCGTGATTGAGCTTTATCCCGAAAAAGCCCCACTTACCGTGGCAAATTTTTTGCAATACGTTAAAGATAAACAATACGACGGCACTATTTTTCACCGTGTAATTAAAGATTTTATGATTCAAGGTGGTGGCATGAACGACAAAATGGCTGAAAAGCCAACGCGCCCACCGGTTAAAAATGAAGCCAAAATTGCTTTTGAAAAAGGCTTGAAAAATGATCGCGGCACCATTGCTATGGCCAGAACCGCCGATCCTGACTCCGCCAGCGCACAATTTTTTATTAACTCAAAGAACAACGATTTTTTAAACTACCCAAGCCGTGATGGCTTTGGCTACACCGTATTTGGCAAAGTCATTTCTGGCTTGCCTGTGGTTGATCAAATCAACGTTAGCCCAACTGCGCCAGGCGATGTACCGGTTAATACCATTACCATTCAATCTGTACGCGAACTTGGCAAAAAGTCAGACAAATAATTTTTCTAGCGCATCTGATTTCAGTGATTTTGGCTTTAATTGAAACCATTTATTTATTTCTCATTCAAACTTAACCAGAATGATTACTCAAAAGGAAAAACACCATGAGCAATGTAAAACTCACTACCACTTTTGGCGATATCATCGTTGAACTGAACGCAGAAAAAGCACCGCTAACCGTTGCTAACTTCTTGCAATACGTTGAAGAAGGCCATTACGACGGCACGATTTTCCACCGCATTATTGATGGCTTCATGGTGCAGGGCGGTGGTTTTGCGCCAGGTATGGACGAAAAGAAAGAAGGGCGTGCTCCAATCAAAAACGAAGCCGCCAATGGTCTAAAAAACGACGCTTACACACTAGCAATGGCACGCACTCCAGATCCACACTCCGCTTCTTCACAATTTTTTATCAACGTTGCTAATAACGATTTCCTAAATTATCAGAGCGCTACCGCACAAGGCTTTGGCTACTGCGTATTTGCTAAGGTTATCGAAGGTAAAGAAGTCGTTGATCAACTAAAAAATGTTAAAACTGGCAGCAAAGGCTTTCACCAAGATGTGCCTAAAGAAGATGTCATGATCATTAAGGCTGAAGTTTTAGCTTAATGTTTATAGGCTCTGTTGACCTTGTTAAGAGTACATCAAGCGTTAACAGAGCCTAAGTACCAGCCCAAGCCTGCTCCTCCCGCCCAATGGGCACACAGACCCCGCCCATATCTATGCCTTCTCCCATTTTATTTATCTCTGATCTGCATTTGTCACCGGAAGACCCGGCCACAACAGCGGCTTTTCATGCCTTTTTACAAGGCCCAGCAATGCATGCCAGCGCGCTGTATATCTTGGGCGATTTATTTGAATTTTGGATCGGTGACGATAGCTTAGATGAAGTATTTAATGCCGAAATTGTTGCGGCGATCGCCCAATTGGCCAAGCAAGGCGTCAACATTTTTTTTATCGCCGGCAATCGTGATTTTTTACCGGGCCAGCGCTTTGCATCGGCTGCCGGGCTTACCCTATTAGCGGATCCCAGCCTCATTGATCTGAACGGGCAAGCCGTACTCATTAGCCACGGCGACGCACTATGCACCGACGATCTGGCTTACCAGCGCTTTCGCCGCATCGTCAGGCACCCAGTGGTGCAAACCCTGTTTTTGGCACTGCCACGCCGCTGGCGGCAAGGTCAGGTCGAAAAACTACGCCAGCGCTCTAAAGCATCCAATCAAATGAAACGCAGCGAAATGATGGATGTCAACGCAAAAGTGATAGAACAACTGATGGTGCAGCACCACGTTCAAACACTGATTCATGGTCATACGCATCGCCCAGCTATGCACATACTCCCACAAGGGCAACGCTGGGTCATTCCCGACTGGTATCAGGGACAAGGCGGCTATTTAAAGCTTAAGAATAACAATATCAGCATGCATCAGCTTGATGGTTCACCATTTTAATAGCTTAATCTGCATCAACCTTAAGCCACACCTGATATTGCCTCTGCCCTTTAGACTGCGAGCCTGTTGTAGCTTGTAGTGTCTCGCCAGCCAATACCCACTCACCCAATCGGGCAGAAAGATCGCTGCTCACCCGGTGTATGACCACACTATCATCACGCTCAAACCGGCTGCTTTTTGGAAAAATACGTAAGTGAATGGTATCTCCCACTAAACGAGGCTCTGCCCAAAAACCACTGGCAGCCGTTTGCCATTCCCCCACAAAGCCTGAGCGCCAAGCCGGTACAAAGCGCTCACTTCCCAGCTCTATCAGGGCTCGGCCACCATCCATCACGCGTAGGGTTTGCAAAGACTCCTGAGAAGATGCCTGATCATCAGCAGAAATTTGTACTCCGCCTCTTATTCCCCGATGAGAGATCACCGCCCGCCCATCCAGTACCCATTGTGCGGATGATGTGCCATCCCGCTGCTGCACGCTAATTTGCAAACGGCGGCTGGGCTGATCCAGCTTGCGCACCATCACTGCAATCCGATCAAAACTGGCCTGATCAGCGGCCCGAATCAATAATTGCCCTTGAATCCCTTGGATTGATGCGTCAGGAAAAGCCTCACGTAATATAGGCACAAGTTGATCCGGCACTTGATGCTGTAAGATCAGCGTATCTAGCTGATCAGCAAATGCGAGAGATGACAATACACAAGCCAGTAAGAAAAAACGCATAAGCCTTCCTCATATCACAAAAGCAAGAGTAAGCACACCGCCTGGGCCTCAACCGCTTCTGAGGCCCCCACTGGCCCCAGCTTCTCGTATGTTTTCGCCTTTACATTAACTTGCCCCGATGGCACTCCCAAATCACTGGCGATATTGGCCACCATGGCCGCAATATGCGGAGCCATTTTAGGTTGCTGTATCAAGATAGACGCATCCACATTGCCTACCCGCCAGCCCGCTTCCCGCACGCGGCGCACAGCCTCACGCAGTAGGACTCGGCTATCCGCGCCTTTAAATTCGATGGCGGTATCGGGAAAATGCCGGCCAATATCACCCAAGCCTGCCCCTCCCAGCACAGCATCGGTAATCGCATGCAGTAGCGCATCGGCATCAGAATGGCCGAGCAATCCCTTATCAAAGGGGATATCCACCCCGCCCAAAATTAATTTACGCCCTTCTACCAGACGATGTACGTCCCAACCTTGCCCTATTCTCATTGTTTTCTCTTATTAATTTGCCGATGGGCCCAGATGCTCATGAATAATGACCCACTTCTCACTGTCATTCACAATAACGGTTGTTCCTCGCCCGCTGCCCTGCTCGATCACCCCATCAATCAGGCCAGACCAATTAAACTCATAAGTGCAAGTTGCACAAAGATCACTGACATAGATCCAGACAAGGTTTTTAATTAAATAATGTTCGCTTTTAATTAAGTCAAAAGTCTTAGTCACGGCAGCTTCAATTGCAGCCTTACCCAAATAAGTGCCCTCACTAAAAATAAAGCATGCATCCTGATGAATCAGCGGGGCCACTTTATTCCAGTCCTGAGTGGCTAAGGCATTTTTATAATCAGACAATAGTTTTTCATAAGCCATTATTTTATCTCCGAGTTATCACCAGTAGCCGCCAAAATCAGCTTAGCCAAACGTAAATCCTGTGGATAAGTCACTTTCAAATTCCATGGGCTGCCCATGACTAATTTTGGCTGCAAGCCAAGTTTCTCTAAGGCACTAGCTTCATCGGTAATATCCGGCCCCATTCCTGCGGCAAGAGCATGAGCCAACTGCGCTACGCGGAACATCTGTGGCGTTTGTGCCTGCCACAGTCCATTTCTTGGATGAGTATGGGCAATATGCTGGCCAGCCTGTGCCAGCTTTAAGGTGTCTGCCACCGGCACGGCCAAAATACCGCCAATGGGATGATTGACCAGCTCGATAATCATTTGACTAACCAAGGCAGGATCTAAGCAAGGCCTTGCGGCATCATGCACCAAAGCCCAGTCCTCAGGCCCCGCTTGCAAAGTTTGCAAGCCATTGAGCACCGATTCGGCACGGCTGGCCCCGCCGCAGCGCAGCACTTCTAGGCGCTTGAACTCGCTCCAATCAAAGCTATCCCACCATTCATCTTCCGGCGAAATCACCACCACAATGCGATCCAGCTCGGCCACCTTGGCTAAGGCAGACAGGGTATGCCAAATCAGCGGTTTGCTCGCCAAATCAAGGTATTGCTTAGGCGTGACCGACGCCATGCGCGAGCCACTACCCGCAGCAGGAACCAAGGCAATATTCATAAGCCGCTTTTTCCCATTTGCCGCCACAGGCACTCACCCTTCACGCTTTTATCCAAAGCAGCAAGATAAGCCTCGTGCTCAGCCAGCTCGGCAGCGGTAGCGCTCACAACTCGCAATGGCTTACGATTACTTTTGGCAAAAGCCAACGCCGCATCGTTGCCTGCGTAAGGGTCAAAATCAATCATCAGGCTATCTTGACCACGCGTCAGACCCAGATACACTTCAGACAATAATTCGCAATCGATCAGCGCCCCGTGCAGGGTACGGTTACTGCGGTCGATATCAAAGAAATCGCACAGCGCATCCAAGTTATTACGCTTACCTGGCCGCTGATCTTTGGCCATGGCTAAAGTATCAATCACATTGCCCACGTGCTCTTGAAACTTGCCTCGCCCTAGCTTGGCCATTTCCATATTCAAGAAGGCCAAGTCAAATGGTGCGTTATGGATAATGACTTCGGCACCGGCAACAAAATCTAAAAACTCATCCGCAATTTGCGCAAACTTTGGCTTATCTGATAGAAACTCCGTGGTTAAGCCGTGCACATTCAGTGCGCCCTCTTCACTGTCGCGCCCTGGGTTGATATAGCAGTGAAAATGCCGGTCTGGCGAGGATAAACGTCGGTCTATCATTTCAACCGCAGCAATTTCCAAAATGCGGTTGCCGTCATCAACACGTAAACCCGTTGTTTCGGTATCTAAAATAATTTGCCGCATTAGCCACGCCCCAGTGCAACTTCCACACCTTTATTGGCGAGCTGATCGGCACGCTCATTGCCTTCGTGCCCCGCATGGCCTTTCACCCAGCACCATTCGATCTGATGCTGTGCTGCAGCAGCATCCAGCTCGCGCCAAAGATCAGCGTTTTTAACCGGCTGCTTCGCCGCCGTTTTCCAACCGTTTTTCTTCCAACCGTGGATCCAAGTGCTGATGCCATTCTTAACATATTGCGAATCGGTCCAAATCACCACATCGCAAGGGCGGCTTAAAATCGCCAGAGCCTTAATCACGCCCATTAATTCCATGCGATTATTAGTGGTGTCTAGCTCGCCACCGCACAGCTCTTTTTCTTTATCGCCATACTGTAACCACGCACCCCAGCCGCCAGGACCGGGATTACCTTTACACGCGCCATCGGTGTAAATCACTACTTTATTCATGCTTATTTCCTGGAAAAACGCACTATTAGGCCTACGCTTGTTACATGTGGCTCAAACAAACCCGCCATCTTATTGATGCCTAAGCTCATGGAAAACACACGATGCAACGACGCTTTATACTTATATCACTAATACTTTGCCAAACAGCCCTCGCCTCACCCTTTTGCCCTTGGCCTGTACCAGGTAGCGATAGCAAACGATTTATCAATCTCACCGTGGTACAAACTATTGATATCAACGACGAGGAAATAAAAGTGGCTTTTGGTGGCGGTAACTTAGGCAGTGGCCATGAAATCAAAACCGCCATCAAAAATCGTGCTGAAGGGCAGAAAATTCTGCAAGAGATGAGCGAAGCTGCACGCCGCTGCGACTTGCCCAATATGCACAAGTAAAGCCACAAATTAACGTTGAAGGTCTTTTTTGAGCACGATGCTCTTATCTGCCCCTGTAGCCCTCACCGCACCCGCAACCACCGGCACATTGCGCCATTTTGGCCCAATTAAACGCATACCATGCACACGCTTCACCATATCAATGCAATAAACCCCACCAGCGGCTGGCCACCAGCGATCGCCCGCATCTTCTAAAAAACGGCTTCTAGATAGCCATTTTTCACGCTGCACTGGCAAGCCATAGCAAAGAAACTCGCCCTGCATTGTTTCAAAACCCAAACTTGCTAACCAATCTTTCAACCTAGGCAAAGCCACAAAATTGCCCCGCCAAGGCGCAGGATGCGAACCATTTCTTAAGCGGCGCAGCCCCCAAAGGCTCCAAGGATTAAACCCCGTAATCAATAAACGCCCCTCAGGCATTAATACCCGCTCGGCTTCATTCAACACGGCTTGTGGATTTGCTGCAAAATCCAGCACATGCGGTAGCACCAAGAGATCTAGGCTTTGGCTAGCAAATGGCAAAGATTCGCCCATACAGCGCAAATCCACGCCTAGCGATTGCCCAGCGCACAAATGCCATGCCATGCGATTAGCACGCAAGCAATCGAGCTGTGGCAACTCTAGCTGCACCGCTTTGTAGCCAAAGATATCGGTCACAGTGCGATCGTACCAATCCATCTCTGCACTAGCCAAATAGTGGCCTAATGGGGTGGCAAGCCAATCTGCAAAGTGGTTCAATCGAGCATCAACATTTAAAGGCATTCTTTTATGATCCGCATTAGCGCTGTGCCAATTTTCGAAGACAATTATATCTGGGTTTTGCAACGAGGCACGCATGCCATCGCAGTAGACCCCGGCGATGCACTACCCCTCATCCATTACCTTAAAAAAAATGGCTTAGAACTGGCTGCGGTATTGATTACACATCACCATCACGATCATATCGATGGTCTGCCTGTGCTCTGGTCACACTACCAGATGCCCGTATATGGACCTGCTGGCATTAAAAATGTTTCCAACCCCGTAAAAGAAGGGGAAACGTTACGGCTACTGGATACCCATATTCAGGTAATAGCCACCCCAGGCCACACTTTAGATCACCTTAGCTATTTGGCAGCCGACGCGCTATTTTGTGGCGACACGCTGTTTGCAAGTGGCTGCGGCAGGATATTTGAAGGAAGCCCAGCACAAATGCACGCCTCCCTACAAAAACTAGCAGCCTACCCTGATTCAACCCTTGTTTGCTGTACGCACGAATATACCCTAAGCAATCTCAACTTTGCCCTTAGTGTTGAGCCTAATAACACGGCACTGATAGCAAGAATGCAAAGCGCTAGCACACTCCGTCAGCAAAACTTATCCACCTTACCCTCCACCATTGGCCAAGAAAAAGCTATTAACCCCTTTTTGCGCTGCGAGCATAGTGATGTCATTGCCGCCGCTCAAACACAAAATCCACTGGCAAAATCCACTGTGGATGTTTTTGCTGCGCTGCGCAAATGGAAAGATAACTTCCGTTGATTTCAAAGGAATATCCTCCATTAAGCATAAACAGATTGACAAGATTAGACAGCAGCGGCAGCATCGCTTGATTATTAGATTTTAAATGGCGCAGGTACCCATGAAACAAAGACTCCTTGTTGGCCTTATTACAGGTCTATGTGCCTTGGGTTCACACGCAGAAACCATTACTCCAGCCAAAATCGATTACCCGCTGCATAACCCCACTTTTATCTCCCCTGACGATACAAATCGCACCATTAACGCCTTGTTTTCTGACGCAGTAATAGCGCCTGAATACGCGGATTTATGGGAGCGCGTTCGTACCGGCTTTACAATTCCTGAGCTAGAGCATCAGCTGGTTAAGAAATGGGAAAACTACTACGCCAGCCGCCCAGAGTATCTCAACCGAATTATCAAACGTGGCACGCCCTATTTGTATTATGTGGTGAATGAAGTTGAGAAACGCGGCATGCCAATGGAAATAGCGCTTTTACCCATGATTGAATCTGCTTTTAATCCAAGAGCAGAATCATCGGTAAAAGCGGTGGGAATGTGGCAATTTATGCCTGCCACAGGCAAAGATTACGGCCTAGAGCGCACTTGGTGGTACGACGGGCGCCGTGATGTTGTAGCCGCCACCAGCGCCGCTTTGGATTATCTAAATGGGAGTTATACGCAGTTTGGCGACTGGCAACTGGCCTTGGCATCTTATAACTGGGGCCCAACAGCGGTGGCACGTGCGGTTGCCAAAAATGAAGCCGCCAATCTTGGTACCCAATTTATTGATTTACGCATGCCAGACGAAACGCGTAATTACGTGCCTAAGCTATTAGCCGTGCGCAATATCATCGCCAATCCACAAGCCTACGGCGTGACCTTAACCTCCCTACCTAATAAGCCCTATTTTGCCACGCTAACCGTTGGCAAACATATGGATGTAAAAGTGGCCGCTGAGCTGGCTGAAACGCCGGTTGAAGAATTACTTAAACTCAACCCTGGCTTTATCCGCCCAGTGATTGCCTATAAAGATGACCGAGCCTTAGTTTTGCCCATCTCTCAAGTTGAAATATTTCAAAAAAACCTTGCTGAATACGAAAAGCCACTGCTGAACTGGCAGCCTTATGTAACCAAACAAGGTGAGTCTTTCGATAAGCTAGCAGAAGCCTTTGGCGTAGCCGCGAACGAGCTTAAAGACATCAATGATATCTCGAGCCGTGATCGCCTAGCCCGTGGGCAAACTATTCTTGTTCCTAAAATAAGCGGCCTAGATGTTTCTGACCGACAAACCTTAACTGCTTTAGCCGCTAACCGAAGCGTAGAAGCCATTGATAACGGTGCAAACGATAAACCGCACGCTCCGATTATTGCCAGTAGCGAGCATCGCGTTAGCAAAGGTGATACTGCCTATAATATTGCTAAGCGCTACGGAATGAATATTGCCTCCCTACAAAGCATGAACAACATCTCGGATGGGCAAGTACAGCTAGGTCAAATCTTACGTGTCTCGGTTAAAACAGAAAGTGCTGTTTCAGGCAAAGATGGCCGCGAATACACCGCAAAGCGTGGCGACACTTTTTCATCGATTTCTAAGCGCTATAATGTCGCTGCTACCGACCTAAAAAGATGGAATAACGCCAAGCCGATTCAAGCGGGTACTAAGTTAGTTATTTATTAAGCTAATATTGAGCATAAAATAAAAGCCCCAACTGGGGGCTTTTATTTTTTTATTGATTTAATTATTCAAAGAATACCCCGTTTGCTGCCATTTTTCATGGTGCTCACGGATCAATTGTACAGCATCTTCAATCGTATCCACCACGATTGGAATCTGCATATCTACTTCACTCGCTAGCCCTGCGTTATTTTCCACCATATAACGCCGGGCCCAATCAACTTGCTCATGCCACATTTCACCAACTAAAATCAATGGCGTATCATATAATTTACGCACCTGAATTAACTGCCACACCATAGCTAATTCCAATAAAGTACCAATCCCGCCAGATGTCACAATAAATGCATTAGAACGCAAAATGAAATGATGCAAACGAGAAAAGAATGTTTTGTGTTCATAAACTTTGCCGACAAAATCGTTCACATTTTGTTCAAAATCTAAATCAACTCGAATTCCTACTGATGCCTCTGGACGATCCGGTGCACCATCGCGCGCCCCTTCATTGGCAGCCTGCATTAAACCTGGGCCACCTCCAGTGACAATACGGCAGCCCATGGCGGCTAATTCACTAGCAAGCTGTTTAACCGCCTCATAGGCTGCCGAGCCTTCTTGAATGCGGGCTGAGCCAAAAATAGTAACGTGATAATCTGGCGTATGCGCAGGGCGCAGGCGAGCCAATTCATCCACTACATCCCACAGCTTAAGCACCGCATCACCCACGATATCCAGCGCTTGCTCATCATCAATCACACCAATCGGCTTATTATTTGGATTTATCATTTTTTATATCCTACGCGGCCAATAAAATGGAATGTGCAGTCTACACTAGGTAATTATGGGCCAGCTAAGTGTAATTTTCCCAACAATAATAGGGATTTTTTACTTTATATCAGCGCAGATTAATTTTATTTAAATAAATAAAGCCCGCATAGCCAAAGGCTTTGTGGGCTTTATATGAAAACACGATAAAACTAAGAAATAATCACCCCTGAATACGGAATGTACGTGGGAATGGTGTATTACTTTGTGGGCCAAACCAACGATTAAAGATTAACTCTGCCTCGCCTGTTTTCTCGGTTTCAAGTAATGTTTCATTAACTAAATTAAGTAAACGCTTTTCATTTAACTTAACAGCAATAGAAAGAATTTCAATGGCATTAGAATAACTAGATATCTCATACTGAGCTTTAGTAGTCATGATATTCAATGCGCCTGCTAAAGTAGGCTCATCATCCATCACTACATCCACTCCGCCCTGCTCTAAAGAGCGTACTGCATTCGAAATATCAGAAAAAGCGGTAATCTGCGCCTTAGGGTAAAGCTTTTTGGAAAGCTCCTCACCCGTTGTACCACTAGAAACCGCAATGCGTAATTTAGCTAAAGACTCTGGATTAGGGTATTTACCCTTTTTATTTAAAGCTTTTTGCGCGGCAACAAAATAGCCAATGCTGCAAGCCACTTCACGCTCACGCTCTGGCGTTTTGGTAAATGCCGCAACAATCACATCCACCTTACCAGACTTAACGCTAGGTATACGCTCTGCAGGGTCAACATCCTGCACCACCAACTTTACTCCGAGTTTTTTTGCAATAGCGGCAGCAAAATCAACGTCATAGCCTGAAACAGTATGATTTTTATTTCTTTGCCCAAACGGGGGTACGTCTGCCGAAACCCCCGCGACCAAGGTCCCACGAGCTTTAATCGTATCAATTAAATCGGCGTGGGCCAATACGCTACAAACACTCAAAAAACCAGCCAGAATTAATCGTTGCATAATCAAGCTCCAGACTAATGACGCCTCTAGATCGCATCATTGCCACATCAGATTAGAATATTCTGATCTTAAAGCGCTTTAGCTTGCCTTCTATACTGCGATAATCTCCAACTGTGCTGAGTAAGAATTTGTGCACATACCAAACAACACCAAAACAAGTAAAAGCACCCACTCAAACATTCCACTTATTACATCAGCATAAACAATTAACTCAGCAAACTTAGTCATAAACGAGGCAAAGTGTTGCTAAATTACCCACGAATTTTAAATGTACGAGGAAATGGGGTTGCTGTTTGTGGTCCAAACCATTGGTTAAAAATACGCTCTGCTTCGCCCGTTTTTTCCATTTCAAGCAAAGTTTCGTTAATGATATTCATTAAACGTTTTTCACCAAGCTTAGCGGCAATAGCATAGATCTCGGTAGCATTGGCGTAACTTGATAATTCAAACTGCGCCTTGTTTGACATTGTGCTTAAATTACGTGCAAGCGATGGTTCGTCATCCACCACCGCATCAATTTTCCCTTCTTCTAAGAAACGCACCGCCTCAGGAATATCATCAAAAGCAACAACCGTAGCTTTTGGATAGAGCTTGCGCACCAAATCTGCCCCTGTTGTCCCTCGCGCCACACCAATATTAGCCTTGGCTAAGGATTCTGGGGTTAGAAACTTACCTTTTTTAGACAACACTTTTTGTGCAGCAACGAAGTAGCCACTACTGCAATTTACTTCGCGCTCGCGCTCAGGGGTTTTAGTAAAGGTCGCAACCAAAATATCAATTTTACCTGATTTGACGGCAGCGATACGCTCATTGGGATCTAAATCCAGCACCACCAATTTAACCCCCATCTTTTTAGCGATTGCCCCTG